>ERZ778513.45-NODE-45-length-112189-cov-7.651426_pt1 | contig 112189 bp, 122 predicted proteins | sample MGYA00510345_ERZ778513 | MGnify/ENA primary metagenome ERZ778513 (study PRJEB29527, sample SAMN07138966) | mouse gut metagenome | material: feces | host: mouse | place: China:Nanjing | collected 2016-01-25 ... | reverse complement strand
AAAGAGTAATTCAACTTATGTGCTAAATTACTCTAGTTTTTTCAGCAGTCTCGGCGGCAGCCCCTCGAACTCAAAGATCTGCGCCTCCATCGCGGCAAGCGACTCCTGTGCCTGCTGCTGTGCCGCTGCGATTTTCTGGTTCTCGACCGAATCGTAAACCGTGCGGTACAGCGAAGGCCCGAACCAGTAAACGGCGCCTGCCGTCATCCCGGCCCCGATCAGAAAACGGATGAAGCCGTGACGTTCAAACAAATGCGACAGTCCCGCCCATAGCCCCGCAGCAGCAGACAGGATCCATTTATACGGAAAGTCCAGTAGTTCGGCCGCCACGGCCAATACCCGGATCTCATTGACGGTCCACGTCGAGTGCACGCACAGTTCCTGCAGCAAGGTCAGCACAAGATAGCATACCATCGCGTAAACCACGCATAGTGAAAGGGAACGGAATAATTTTTTCATAGTTCCATCTTAGCGTCCGCGATCCGATTACGCAATACCGCAAAAAAAAGAAGATTACTTTGAATCTTCCTTTTCATTGATCTCTTTGATGATGTTTTCGATCTTGCGGCCACGCTCAAGCGATTTATCCTGAACGAAAAACAGTTCAGGCACCTTGCGCATCTTGATATTTCTGGCCAAAGTCGACCGGATGAATCCCTTCGACTGGTTCAGGATCTTCAGGCCCGCTTCATTTCGGTCCTGCTGTCCTAAAAAGGATACGAACACTTTCGCCTGCGACATATCGCGGGTACACTGGACATCGGTCACCGTCACGAAGCCGAGTTTCGGATTTTTCAATTCGAACTGAAGGATCCTTGAAATTTCCTTCTGCAGGATCGCATCCATCCGATCCTGTTTTACTGCTGACATTATTCAACCACTTCCTGATCTTCAAACGCTTCGATGATATCATCGATCTTGATATCATTGAAGTTCTCTATTGTCATACCACATTCATAACCGCTCGTCACTTCTTTTACATCGTTTTCAAAGCGGCGAAGCGAACCGAGCTTGCCCGTGTAAATGACGATGCCGTCGCGGATCAGCCGTACAGAACAGTCGCGGCGCACGGCGCCATCCGTAACCATACATCCGGCAATCGTACCAACACGCGAAACCTTATATGTCTGGCGTACCTCGGCCTGTCCGATGACAACTTCTTCATAGACTGGCGCGAGCATACCTTTCATCGCGCTTTCAAGCTCTTCAAGAGCCTTATAAATAATATTGTGCAGACGGATCTCTACGCCCTCTTCCTCCGCTTTCTTGCGGATCGCAGCCGTAGGCCGGATATTGAATCCGTAAATGATCGCGTTGGACGCGCTGGCCAGCATGATATCCGATTCGGTGATCGTACCGACCGTGGAACGGATCACATTGACCCGGACCGTATCGACATCGAGTTTTTCCATGCTTGCCTTCAGCGCTTCGGCAGAACCCTGCACATCCGCCTTGATCAGGATATTGATATCCTTTACATCGCCTTCGTTGATCTGACGGGCAAGATCTTCCAGAGACATGGCAGAAGTCTGATTTCTTTCCTTTTCGATCTGTTTTTCCAGACGATGGCCTGCGATCTCGCTTGCTTTTTTGTAAGAATCGTAGGTCATGAACACATCCCCGGCACGAGGTACCTCATTCAGACCGATAATTTCGACTGGTGTCGAAGGAAGAGCCTGCTTGATTTCCATTCCTTTGTCATTGGTCATCTTGCGAACGCGGCCGAAACTTGTGCCGACAACCACGTTGTCTCCGGCATGCAGCGTTCCCTGCTGCACGAGCAGCGTAGCGACCGGACCGCGGCCTTTATCCAGCTTGGCTTCGACAACCGTACCGGACGCATTCGTATCCGGGTTCGCTTTGAGCTCCTGCATATCCGCTACCAGGATCAGAGTTTCCAGAAGCTCATGGACCCCTTCTCCGCTGCGGGCCGAGATCTTTGTAAAGATCGTGTCGCCGCCCCATTCCTCAGGCATGACACCCAGGTCGGACAGCTCGGCCATCACTTTATCCGGATTGGCTCCCGGCTTGTCGATCTTGTTTACGGCTACGACGATCGGAACGCCGGCCGCTCTTGCGTGGTCGATCGATTCCTTGGTCTGCGGCATGACGCCATCATCCGCCGCAACGATCAGAACGACGATATCCGTGATCTGTGCTCCGCGCGCACGCATAGCCGTGAACGCTTCATGTCCTGGCGTATCGAGGAACGTGACCTTGCGCTGGCCGACCGCGACCTGATAGGCACCGATATGCTGGGTGATCCCTCCGAACTCCCCGCTCGTGACATGTGTCTTGCGGATCGTATCCAGCAGAGTGGTCTTGCCATGATCGACGTGTCCCATGATCGTTACGACCGGCGGACGCGGCTTCAGATCTTTTTCGTCAAATTCCATGTTGCCGATCTGCTCTTCGATATCATCTTCCTCGATCACGATCTCTTTATGCGGTGTCACATTGAACTCCATACAGATCAGTTCGATTTCCTCGTCGGAAAGGACAGTATTGATCGTCGACATATTTCCCATCATGAACAGGAACTTGATAAGTTCCGAGCTGTTGCGTTTCATCAGTTCGGCAAGCTGACCGACTGTCAGTGCCGTGCTGTATGTGATCTCCTTTACATGCTCCTGCTGTCTGCGAGGCGCATTGTTCGAGCGGGAACGATGATTGTTCCGGTTGCTGTTCCCCTTTTTATCTGGTCTTCTTTTCTGCTGTGGTTTTGCCATTTGATCACTCATCCTTTCATATCTTTCATAATTCCGCTGGCAAGATTCTGATCGGTAATGCCAAGCGACATTGCAGCTCTATTGCTGATGCACGAAAATTCCTCTGCCCCCATTTCAAGAAGTGGCACATCGTAATACGTGCATTTGTCTTTTAGTTTTTTTGTGCGGTTTGCTCCGCAGGCACTTGAATAAACGACTAATTTTGCGCTCCCGTTCTGTATGGCACGGATCAGCGCATCGCCCATGACGCACGCACGGGCGCGCATAGCCATCTGAATTTTTGCGGCCGCTTTGCTAGTCACGAAGCATCGCCTCTAATTCATCATAGATTTCCTGCGGCACCGGCGCTTCCAGAGCACGCTCGAGCGCCTTGTTCTTCTTTGCTTTCTCCAGGGTCTCGATCGACTTCTGGATATACGCGCCGTGCCCGTTGCGCTTTCCTTTAACATCGATCTCGATCGTATCTTCCGGCGTACGGACGATACGGATCAGCTCTTTTTTCGGAAAGCGTTCCTGTGTCACCACACATTTGCGCATCGGGATCTTTTTCACTCGCACCCCTCCTTAATCATCGTAATACTCGTCGTATTGTTCATAATCAACGTCGTCGTCCCAGATATCGTCATCGTCTTCGGCGTCCTCGATCTCGGCAAGCTCTTCCTCGGAATAGATCGGTTTCATTGCCGAGAAGTCTTTTTTGGCTCTTTCTTTCTTTTCGATCTTTTCTTCTTTTTCCTCGATCAGTTCGCCAAGCGTCTTATCCTTGCGGGAAACTTTCGGTTCTTCCTCTTTTGGATGGGAAGCATCGGCAAAGTTTTCGAATTTCGAAGTGAACTCCTTCACTTCGTGGTCTTTGTTTTCGCGGCGCATTTCCTTTGCGATCCGGGCCGCTTCTTCCATCTCGTCCGTTTCCTTCACGGCTTCTTCGGCTGCTTCCATATTTTCGCTTTCTGTTTCATACAGCGATCCTACCGGCATGATCGTATCGTCCTCGTCTTCCTCGTATTCGAAGTCGGCAACGGACACATCTTCGATCTCTTCCGGCTTTTCTTTGAGCGCGTTGATCTTTTCCTGCTGTTTGTATGCCCGCTCTGCAGCTTTTTTCGCTTTATACTCTTCCTGCATCTTGGCGGCGATTCCCATGTAGTCGATTCCCAGGGCATCCATTTCGCTCTGTGATTTGATATCGATCTTATGTCCGGAAAGCTTGACAGCAAGACGGGCGTTCTTTCCGCGGCGCCCGATCGCGAGCGAAAGCTGATCGTCCGGCACGACAACGATCAGTCCGTCCTTGACATTGTCGTTTGGTATGACGGCCACGCCCTGGCTAGGCGAAAGGGCATTGGCGATCAGTTCGGAAATATTGTCCGACCATTCGAAAATATCGATCTTTTCTCCATTGAGCTCATTGATGATTGCCTGGACACGTGTTCCGCGCGGACCGATGCAGGCACCGATCGGATCGATGTTTTCATTATGCGAATACACGGCGATCTTGCAGCGCTCGCCCGGATCTCTGGCTATGGCCTTGATCTCGATGATCCCATTGTAAATTTCCGGCACTTCTTTTTCAAACAGACGGCGGACGAATACCGGTGTCGCACGGGACACGACGACCTGGGCCCCTTTCGTGTCTTCATGCACTTCCGTGATCACCACATTGATCCGCTCGCCTTCCTTGTAATGTTCGGTCGGGATCTGGTCGCTTTTCTTCATCATCGCATACGTTTTGCCGATATCGACAAGCACGAACTTGTCTTCCACCGTTTCCACGACGCCGGTCACCATTTCATCGACTTTGTCGCAGTATGCTTCGTACACCTGCTTTTTCTCGGCTTCCCGGATTTTCTGCTTCAGCACGTTTTTTACCTGGCTGACAGCAGCGCGGTCAAGCTTGGTGATATCGATTTCCTCGTCGATCGTATCGCCGATATTTGCGCGCGGATCAATCTCGCGGGCATCTTCGAGCGAAATTTCCAGCTCGTCATCGGTAATGTCGTCATCGTTCATTACTTCACGGACCTGATACAAATGAACATTTCCGTTTTCGATGACGACCTTGGCCTGTACGTCACGAAGCTCCGCCTGTTTCGAATGCGCCGCTTTCATCTGTTTCTGATATCCCTTTGTCAGCGCTTCCTTCAATGCTTCTTCTACAGTTTTTTCATCTACATTGTGATAGCCGACGATTCCGGCCAGTGCATTGACAAGAGTTTCTACCTTCAGTTTCATTTTCTTTCCACTCCTATAATTTTACCGCTGTCATGATCAGCGAGATATTGTCCATTTCGATTTCTGCTTTCTTTGGACGGCCTTTCACTTTATACGCAACAACTACATGATCGGGCTCGACTTCGATCAGATCGCCGAATACCTGATCGATTCCTTGTTTCGGATCCTTCAGTTTCACGTATACATAGGAATTGAGCGCATTTTTTATCTGCTCGTATGTCTTGAGCTCGCGCTCAGCTCCCGGGGAGCAAACTTCCAGCATATATTCCCCGTCATTCCAGTCCTTTTCGTCGAGCATTGCCGAAATGGCATCTGAACACTGTGTACATACGTCCAGATCCACCGTGCTGCCCGGCTTGTCCACAGACACGCGAAGCACCGGGGTCGGTTCGTGCACATCCCATTCAAGTTCATAGATCGTGCATCCGTTTTTTTCAAGGACTTCTTCTATCCATTTTCTTAAATTGTCCATTTACTCTCCTCTTTTCAAAATTGAAGGAGTGGTTTTACCCACTCCTCGTTTCTTATCAATAGAAATGTATCACAATTCAAACTCTGTTGCAAGCTGAGCACAAAAAACGGCTTCATTTGTTCTTTTCGAGTTCGATATTGCGAAGGATGATCGTTTCGATCAGTTCAGCAGCAAGTTTGGGATCATCGTTGCACACGATATATTTATAGTCCGGGACCATCTTCATTTCGCTGGCCGCTTTCGCCAGGCGTTCCTGGATCACTTCCTCCGGTTCGGACTTGCGTCCGCGGATCCGTTTTTCCAGTTCATCCATTGAAGGCGGAATGATAAAGATCGAGATCGCTTCAGGGCATTTTTTCTGAACCTGTTTTGCCCCCTGCACTTCGATTTCGAGAAGGACATTTTTTCCTTCATCCCGAAGGCGTTCCACCTCGCTGAGCGGTGTTCCGTAAAAATTGCCGACAAATTCCGCGTACTCGAGCAGTTCCCCGTTCCGGACCGCTTCCTGGAATTTTTCTCTTGTCGTGAAGAAATAATCCTTTCCGTCGATCTCTCCATTGCGCGGTTCTCTGGTCGTCATGGAAGTCGAGTAAGCCAGATTGAGCTTCCGGTTGTTTTCAAAGTACTTCCGTATCGTTCCTTTGCCGACTCCGCTCGGCCCGCTTAAAATGATCAATAACCCTCGTGACATGCATATTCTCCTTTTTCTACATATTTTAAGCCCAATCTCTTCTAAAAACAAGGCGCACAGAGCACGAAAAAAAAAGGCCTTCCGGCCTTTGATCAACTATAAATGGCAGGGGTAGCAGGAGTTGAACCCACATCAACGGTTTTGGAGACCGTTGTTCTACCATTGAACTATACCCCTAAGCACTTATATATAATAGCATCCGCACCAAGGGATTTCAACAGGAAATTTCATTTTTTTAATTTTTTCAGATCAGGCGCATGAGCCGCATGATGAAATAACTGTAAAAAAACGACGAAACCGGTTTTCCGAGCAGGATGATGATCAGAAACGTCCTGAACTTCATTTTCGTCAATCCGGCAATCATGCATAACAGATCGTCCGGTGCCACCGGAAGAAAGATCAGGATCGCGAAATACTTCGTGAAATTTTTCGAATTCTGAAGTTTCGTGTAATATTTGTCGAACGTCTGCTCGCTCACCAGCCAGCTCAGGATCTTCACTCCGTACCGGCGCACGAGCCAGAACGCAAGACACGAACCAAGGATCACCCCGATATACGAATACAGGTAGCCTGTCCATGTGCCGAAGCAGAGCATGGCCAGCGAACCGGAAACACCGCCAGGAAGAACGGGCACGATGACCTGCAGCGCCTGAAAGATGATGAAAAGCACCGGGCCCCAGGCACCTGCCCGCTGTATCAGATGCTGCAGCTTCTGCGGATCCTTGAAGTAGTTGTTGTGAAAAAAGTACCACATGATCAGGATCAGCAGGATCGTTCCGCCGATCAGGATCCATTTGCGCCATTTCGTTTCGTCTTTTCCAAGCTTCGGTGCAGCCTGATTTTCGGATTTTATCGTTTTTGTTTCTGTTTTGTTCATATCCTCATTATAATTGTTCTCATCTTTTTTTTGAGCCGAGATACCCAAAGAAAAACTGCAGGAACGCTCCTGCAGTTTCGGTTTACTTGTTGTTGACGTTTTCTTTCAGCAGATCACGAATTTCCTGGAGCAGGACGACATCCTCGCCAGGCCCTTCTTCCACGACTTCCGCTTCCTCCTCTTTTTTCTGGAAGATCGCAAAAGCTTTCACGAAGAAGAACATGCACAGGGAAATGATCAGAAAATCGATCACGGCCTGGATAAAAGCACCATAGCCGATGCTTGCGTCCCCGATCTCGACAGCCAGGGCGCTGAAATTCACTCCGCCCAGGAAGATACCGACGATCGGCATCAGGATCTTGTCTGTGAGCGCGGTGACGATCGATCCGAACGCGCTGCCCATAACAACGCCGACAGCCATCGATACGACGTTGCCTTTGGCGATAAATTCTTTAAATTCGTTTACTGTTTTTTTCATTGCTTCTCTCCTGAAAATCTACTTTTCTTCATAACCGTCCGGATTCATCGTCTGCCATTTCCAGCTCGATTCGCACATATCGTCGATATCGTACTGCGCCTGCCAGCCCATCTCTTCTTTTGCCAGGCTGCTGTCCGCATAGCACATCGCGATATCGCCTGCGCGGCGCGGCTTGATGGCATATGGAATTTCGTGACCGCACGCCTTCTCGAACGCATGGATCACATCCAGAACACTATATCCCTTTCCGGTCCCTAAATTATAAATTTTCAGGCCCGCTCCTTCTTTGATCTTTTCGAGCGCTTTTACATGGCCGTTGGCCAGATCGACGACATGGATGTAGTCGCGTACGCCCGTACCGTCCGGTGTCGGGTAGTCATTGCCGAACACGCCGACTTCCTTGAGCTTTCCGACCGCTACCTGAGCGACATACGGCAGCAGGTTGTTCGGGATCCCTTTCGGATCCTCGCCGATCAGACCGGAACTGTGGGCGCCGATCGGATTGAAATAGCGCAGCAGCATGATATTCCATGACGGATCGGCCGTATGGACGTCCATCAGGATCTGCTCAATCATCCATTTGGTCCAGCCGTACGGATTCGTGCACGTGCCTTTCGGACATTTTTCCGTGATCGGCATTTCAGGAGCCGATCCGTAAACGGTTGCCGAGGAAGAAAAGATGATGTTCTTCACCCCGGCGCGTTTCATTTCCTCGAGCAGGATGAGCGTACCGGCAATATTGACTGAATAGTATTCCAGCGGCTTTGCCACCGATTCTCCTACCGCTTTCAGCCCGGCAAAATGAATGACAGCATCGATCTTTTCCTTTTCGAAGATCATGCGCATCTCATCCTTGTTCGTGATATCCGCCTTGTAAAAGGTCAGTGTCCTGCCGGCAATTTCCTCTACCCGCTTCAATGCCAGCTCGCTCGAATTGTAAAGATTGTCGACAACGACCACTTCGTATCCGGCATTCAGCAGTTCGACACATGTGTGCGTCCCGATATATCCTGCTCCTCCGGTCACTAGAATTTTCATATTTCGTTATGCTCCTTTTTATACTTCACAGCCATGATGCGATCGTTCACATAAAAATAGTAAATCGAATTTTCCATATCAAAGCTTTCATATATGACATCACAATTATAATTTTGTTTCAGCCTGTTTTCAAGCCACAGCACTATGCGCCAGTCGGCTCCGTCGCTCAATATCCCGTACAGCTCGTAAAACTGCCGGGGCGAAGAGCATTCGTATACCGGTTCGCCAAAATCATTTGGCGAACACTGCACATTCAGAACGATCGCAAAACGATCCACACAGCGCAGGATCAAAGGATAAACTAGATCGTACATCCTGCGGCACTGCGAACACTGATGAGCAAAGTACGTTCTGTTTCGAAGACGTCTCGAAGCATGAGAATCCATGCCTTCGATCACGAGCGTATCGCGCATGATCTGAAACGAATGGCCGCAGAACGGACAGCGCATCTGAAACATGCGTTTTTTCATTTTTCAAGCGGTCTGGTCACTTTGTAAAGCCACTGCGCCTCCTGGGCATTCAGACGCGGAGAGATCTTTTCGTATACCTGTTCATGATAGTCATTGAGCCAGGCGATCTCATCGTCGTTCATGAGCGAAAGATCGATCCCGTCCACGTCGAACGGCACGAAGGTCAGATTTTCAAAATGCATGAACTGGCCGTATTTGTTTTTATTTCCCTTGCGGACGACCATTTCATTTTCATGACGGATCCCGAATTTTCCTTCTTCGTACACTCCCGGTTCATTGGACTGCAGCATGCCTTCTTCCAGAATGGCCGAATCGTTGCGTTCCGGAACGATCTTCCAGCGGAAACCGTTCGGCGCTTCATGGACACTGAGCAGATGGCCGACACCATGCCCGGTGCCGCACTGATAATCCATGTCCTCGTCCCAGAGCGGACCGCGCGCCAGGATGTCCAGATTCAGTCCCCGGCAGCCGTACAGAAAATGTGCTTTTTCCAGACGGATGTGCGAGCGGAGCGCTTTTGTGAACCAGTATCTTTCTTCGTTCGTGATCGGACCGAGCACATACGTGCGCGTGATATCGGTCGTTCCGTCCAGATAATGGCCGCCGCTGTCCACGAGCAGCATGCCTTTGCCGGCAAGCTTCGAGAACGACTGTTCTGTCGCGGAATAATGCATCATAGCCGCATTCGGTCCATATGCGCAGATCGTATTGAAGCTGTCTTCGATATAGTCCTTCTGTTCCTGGCGCCGTTCATGAAGATAGGCTGCCGCGCTCAGCTCGTCCATCGTTTCCGGGTCGCTGTTCTTGAGCCAGTACATGAATTTTACACAAGCTGCCCCGTCCTTCAAATGGGCTTCTCTTGTATTTTCCAGCTCCACCTCGTTTTTCATGGACTTCATGAGAACGATCGGACTGAACGCTTCGTATACCGGCGCTTCAAGCAGCGAAACGAGCGCCGCATTGATCGTGGACGGATCGATCCATGTGGTGCCTTTGAGCGTTTTGACATCCTCATAGATCGCATCGTACGGTCTGATCGCGATATGATGCTGCTCGAATAAAGCTCTCGATCGCTCATCAAGGCGGCTGTCATCGATATAGATCGCCGCTTTGTCACCGGACACGATCGAATACGCCAGGGCGACCGGAAAGCTCGGAATATCGTTGGCCCGAAGATTGTACAGCCAGGCGATCTCGTCGATCTTTGTCACGATCAGATGCTGCGCCCCTTCTTTTTTCATCGCTTCGCGCACCCGTCCGAGCTTATGATCCATTTCTTCGCCCGTATGTTCGAGCCCGTAATGAAAGGTCGGGGTGTGCGGAAGCGATGGACGATCGTCCCAGATCTTCGAGATCAGATCGAGATTCTCGTCGATCTTCAAGCCGTGCGCGGCAAAGATGCGTTCATATTTTCTGGCTTCCTGCACGTTGACGGTCCGGCCGTCAAAACCTGCAGTATCGCCTGCTTTCAGGTGCGCGCAGATGTATTCGGAGATTTCCGGCGTTCCTTCCATCCCCATTTTCATCAGTTCGATACCGGTGCCTTCAAGCTGCGATGCGGCCTGGATAAAGTAGCGGCCGTCTGTCCATAAAGCGGCCTGATCGGCACACACGACCAGGGTGCCTGCGCTGCCCGTAAAGCCCGACAGATACTTTCTTGCGGTGAAATAATCGCACACATATTCCGTATCATGAAAATCGGAAGTCGGCACGATGTAGGCCTGGACATTTGCTGCTTTCATTTCCCTGCGCAGCGCATCCAGTCTTTCTTTTATTGTTGTCATTTCTGCTCATCCTTCTTTCCTATCCTTTAGTATAGTACAGAAAACGCGTTCCTGCTATTTTAGGAAAACAAAAAGAGCAGGAACATCAGATCTGTTCAAGCTCCGTATGATAGACCATATTGATAAAATGAAACCCTTCATAGCCCAGTCCGATCATGATTGTATAAAGGAGGAGCAGCTTGATGGCGTAGGTCACGACATTGGCTGCCCGGATCGTTCGTTCTGTACGCATGTATTTGAATCCGTTCCACAAAAACATGAGCGGCATGAACAGGAGGATTCCTTCGAGCAGCACGTAGAAGAACGAAGGATTGGTCAGAAAATACATATACGATGCGATCTTTCCGGCTTCGAGATCTCTGGCAAAAATCGCCACCTGGCCGGTGAACATTGAATGATTGAAGCAGCCCATCGCACAGGCCAGACCGATCGCTCCGATCAGGAACGTTCCGGTATTGACGATGAGCGTTCCTGCTTTTCCTTTCCAGTCTTTGGGATAGCGTGCGGTTATGATGACGCAGCGCGAGATCGTGCACAGAAGCGTAAAAAGCATCCAGACCGCATAAATTTCCAGATAGTACGGGATGAGCCAGTACGTGCAGCAGAAGAGAAAGCTGATCAAAAGAAAGATATTGCCCAGATCATCGACGAGCGCATTCCATCGTTTTTTTCTGCGGATCCCGAATTTTTTAAAAGTAAAGACCGATGTCGATTTGCGCAGCGTCCTGACCGGGATCAGAGAAAACAGGACGGCTGCCAGAACGATCACGAACCATATATAAATATCCATTCCCATATTAACACCTCTTATTCATTTCTTTCTGTTTATACCATTCGATCAGAAACAGGATCCCGAAAACGATCGTGACAGCCAGCAGGCTGCAGTGGAACAGGACAATGTCCGCGAACCGGTTGGCGCAGTAGATCGACCCAAGATACAGAAGAAACAGACCGATGAACGGAATCCAGAACATCAGCTTGTCGCGGCGGCGCGTCTGCGCCATGAAGGCCAGGACGAGCTTGTACACGATGTAGACTGCGGCAACCTTCAGCACTTCGCCAAGCGTGAGCGCGAAGCTGCCGATCATCGGTTTGTGCTCGATCAGACGCACGAACACGCAGGGCCACAGCAATTCCGCGCAGACCCAGTACACGAACAGGAAGGAAAAGAGATCGCCGAATTCATCTTTCCAGAAACAAAGCGTAAAAATGTTTTTCCTGAGCTGGCTGCGCACTTGCTTTTTGATGTCTGCCGGATCGATCGTCTCGTCGTCCTGAAGGATCGTTTCGTATTTTTTCAGGATTGGCTCCTGTTCGTTCCGGGGGCAGTTCCATATTTTTGTCTGCGCCACGATCCAGCGGAACAGCGGTTCATTTTTAGACGGAACGCGGTATCCTGTCTGCGGATCGTTAAAATAGTTATAAAAGTTCATAATGTTATTTTAACGACCCTTATTCCTTCTGTCCATTTTTTATTGAAAAAAATTAAAAAGGGGTTGCATTCTGATTTTGCGCGTTGTATTATTTAAAGGCTGATTGGGGTATAGCCAAGCGGTAAGGCACCAGACTCTGAATCTGGCATTTCCTTGGTTCGAATCCAAGTACCCCAGCCAATGAAATATCACGGCATCTTCGGATGTCGTTTTTTTGTCTTTTCCCTTTTTCAAAAAAAAGAAAAACAGTTGCATTCTGTTCTTTGGCGTTGTATTATTTAAAGGCTGATTGGGGTATAGCCAAGCGGTAAGGCACCAGACTCTGAATCTGGCATTTCCTTGGTTCGAATCCAAGTACCCCAGCCAATGGAATATCACGGCATCTTCGGATGCCGTTTTTTTGTTCCTGTCTTTCTTGAATGATATTTCTTTTCGTTATATCATTAAACGTGCGAAAGGATGAGACTCATGAAAAAAACCAGAACCCGTTTTGCACCAAGCCCAACGGGATATATGCATATCGGCAACCTTAGAACCGCGTTATTCGAATACCTGATCGCCAAACATGATGGCGGCGATTTCCTGCTCCGGATCGAGGACACAGACCAGGAACGCCAGGTCGAAGGGGCCGAGGAAATGATCTACAAGACCTTGAAGGAATGCGGTCTGAACTGGGACGAAGGACCGGATATCGGCGGAGACTTCGGACCGTATATCCAGTCCGAACGACTGCCGATGTATAAAGGCTATGCCGAAAAACTGATCGAACTCGGAGGGGCGCATTACTGCTTCTGTTCCGAAGAGGAGATCCAGGCACAGCGCGCCGAAGCGGAAAGCCTCGGACTCTCTTTTAAGTTCGAGGATCCGTGCAAGCATCTTTCAGAAGAGGAGATCCAGGCAAGGCTGGATGCCGGCGAACCGTACGTTATTCGTCAGACGATCAGAAATGTCGGCGAAACTTCCTTCGAGGACGAAGTGTACGGACATATCGAATTTGACGGCGATCTTCTTGACGAGCAGATCCTGATCAAATCGGACGGATTCCCTACATATAACTTTGCCAATATCATCGATGATCATACGATGGAAATCTCTCATGTCGTGCGCGGAAACGAATATCTTTCCTCCACGCCGAAATACAATCTGATCTATGATGCCTACGGCTGGGAGCGTCCGCATTATGTCCACGTTCCTCCGGTCATGAAAGATGAGCAGCACAAGCTGTCCAAACGGAACGGAGACGCCAGCTTCCAGGATCTTTTGGCCAAAGGCTATCTGCCCGAAGCCATCATCAATTATCTGGCACTGCTTGGATGGTCGCCGGAAACCGAGCAGGAGATCTTCTCGATGGATGAGCTGATCGAACAGTTCAGGATCGACCGCATTTCCAAATCGCCTGCCATTTTCGACATCGACAAGCTGACCTGGATGAACGGCGTGTATCTGCGCAATATGGACGAGCAGACATACTTTGAAACTGTGCGCCCTTATCTGGAAAAGGCGGTCAAAGGAAATTACGATCTCAAGGAAATTGCCAGGATCATCCAGCCTAGGATCGACCATCTCGACCAGATCGAAGATTCTGTCGACTTCTTCGATATGCTGGCCGATTACGATCTGGAAATGTACAAACACAAGAAAATGAAGACGACCAAGGAAATCGCTTTGAAGTCTTTGTATGCGGTCCAGGAAGCGCTGAAAGCGCAGGACGACTGGTCGGGCGAGGAAGTTATCCACGATACGCTGATGGCGCTGCCAAAACAGCTGGAAATGAAAAACGGACAGGTGCTCTGGCCGGTGCGTACGGCCCTGACCGGAAAACAGTTCACACCTGGAGGCGCGATCGAAATCGCCTATATTTTAGGAAAAGACGAAAGCCTTCGACGGATCGCGATCGGGATCGAGCGTCTCGAAAAAGAATTGAACGAACAGGCATAAAATAAACCAATAAAGGATGATTCCGAGCGGAAACATCCTTTTATTCATAGAAAGGAAACGTATGAATCTGACAACATTTGCGATCAAGATCGCCTATTCGGCCCTTGTGATCTTTCTCTTCTTCTTTATCGGCCCAAGACTGAAGAAGCTCATTGAAAAAGGAGCGAAGCATCCCAACGAAAAAGGAGCGGTCACATTTATCGGCTCGCTTGTCAACATCAGCTGCAAAGCGCTCGGGATCATTGTTGCGATGGGCCAGATGGGCGTGGATACCTCGGTCATCGTCGGCGCCTTTTCGGCCCTTGGCCTTGGGATCTCGCTTGCCCTCAAGAACAACATGGCCAACGTGGCCGGCGGGCTGCAGATTATTCTGACCAAGCCGTTCACGGTCGGCAACTATATTGCGATCGGAACCAATGAAGGAGTCGTGACAAAGATCGAAACGATGTTCACGACCCTGGTCACGTATTCGGGACAGGAAATCATCATTCCCAACGGAATGTGCGTGTCGGAGATCCTGGTCAACTATTCCCGCGAGCCGTACCGCCGTATCGCGATCGCGATCCCGGTATCGCTCGAGATCGATGTGGAATCGTTCCAGAAACAGCTTGACGGGATCATGAAAGCGGATCCAAGGATCCTCAAAGACCCGGCGCCGCACAGTGCCCTGACTTCTTTTGCCTCCGACGGAAAAGGAATGATCATTACGGCTTATGCCCATACGACGATCGAACAGTACTGGGATGTCCTGTACGATCTGAATTTGAATTTCCAGAAAAAAAGACTCGAAGCCGATATCGCTCAGCCTTACGAGTCGGTCCGGATCAGAACAGTCCCAGATGCTCAAACGCGTTGAAGATGCCGTCCTGATCGATGCCGGTTGTGACCCAGCCGGCTTTTTCTTTTACGCGGTCGGGCGCGTTGCCCATCGCGATCGCGACTCCGGCATGCTCGAACATGCACAGATCGTTTTCCCCGTCGCCGATGGCAGCCGTATCCTGGCGATCGATCCCGAAATACTTTTCGACAATTTCCATGCCGGCTGCTTTGGAAATTCCCCGGCATCCGATTTCTCCGCTTTCCGGCCCGAGCGGCGCAAACGTAGCACGGATCAGATCGAACGCATCATGAAGATCTTCATAAATTTCGGAATACGGTTTTTCGGTCTGCAGAAAGCTGATCTTGGAAACCGGACGCTGCATGATCTTTTCCATATCCATCTGCTCCACGCTTTCATAAAACAGATTCATGCCATGCTCTTTTCTTTCCTTCTCGCTCATTCCGGCACATACAAGATCGAGCCGCTCCTTCATCGCATTTTTTGTATAGCGGTCGCCAAAGACCCCTTCCCTGCTCTCGTACACGGCTGGAATACGAAACCTTTCCAGATACTGACGCAGCCTTTCCAGCTCTTCCTGGCTGAAGCGGCCGTCGAACAGCAGTTCCTCTTTGACCAGCACGGTCCCGCCAGCGCCTGCGATCACCGCATCGTAATCGATCTTTTTCATGTCCCCGTAGATCTCTACCAGCTGCCTTCCTGTACATAAAACAATTTTTATCCCTTTTTCCTGCGCTTTCCGGATCGCTTCAAAAGCCGATTTCGGAATATAGCCTTCGTGATGAAACAATGTCCCGTCCGCATCCAGATAAACGATCTGTACCATATCTCTTCCTCGCTTTCTATCTTTATTGTAGTCGATTTCCACACAAAAAAAACCCTGAAAAAAGATCAGGATTTTTAATTATACTGTGATCCGGAACGGAAACAGCGGGAGCCCGTTTTCGTTCCATGTCACATGGTCCACATTGTTCTGCCACGCATAGGCGATCGTTCTGGCTGGTGCAGGCACATGAAGCCTGCCATCATGGATCCGTGCGTTCCTTTCCTTCCCGTCCACATGGACGACGATCCCGCCTTCTTCGATCCCTTCGAAAACGAGAACGATCCCGCTGCCGGTCTTTTCGAAATGTTTCAGCCGTGCGTACTGCCAGCCCAGGTCCATCCCGTAAAGCGTCTCGAGGCAGAGCATGCCAAGCCGTCTGCCGAACTGCAGCTTGTCGGTCGGATGAATATTGTAGGAATCGCCCAGATCGATCGTGCACAGGATGTGCGTATGTGTCTTTTTTGATGACATTTCGTATTGAGCCTGACGAATGATTGGCCATGTTTCCGGATACGTTTCCTCGATATAGCTTGGCAGCTGAACGAGGAAAAAAGGAAGATCGTCGCGCAGCTCCCTGCGCCAGGAATCGATCAGAAGTGAAAGCAGAGGCTCATAAGCTGACGCGTTCTTTGCATCTTCCTCGCCCTGATACCACCATACGGCTTTGTATTTTAAACGGCTGATCCTTGAAAACATCATGTCATGCAGGCCGCCAGGCCGGCCAAAATCCTTCTTGCCTTTCGGTCCTGGCCATGGCGTATGACCTAGATCGTGTTTGAGCCAGGACATCGGCCGGTCCGGATACATGCGCTGATAGGCTGCCACATCGTCCAGGTATTTCGCTACGATCCGGACATATTGTTCTCTTTTGATGTCTTCCTGCTCTTCGCTCTGATCGCAAATGTCGTTCCAGTATTTGTCGTAGAATATATTTCGGATCAGCGGATCGCTTTGAAGGGCTGTTTCGCCGATCCAGCAGGATGCGCTCGTACCGCCCTTGTAGCACTCTACGATCCCTAACGGAACGTCGGTATGCTTTTTTATTTCGGCCAGCGCATAGACGGCCACGGCCGAATCATTGGCCAGGTTGCTCTTGTCCAGCACTTTCCATTCGAGCTTTCTGCTGACCGGCTGCTCAGGATATTCGACCTGCGGCACATACAGTACGCGCAGATCCATATCCTGGACGAGCTGCTGGGCTTCTTTGAAATGCGCTTCATTTTGTAGCACGTATTCCATATTGCTTTGTCCGGCGGCGAGGAAAAGATCTCCAACTGCCACATCGTTCAGGCTGATCGTTTCCGATCCGGCCGACACTTCGAGGACCAGTGCTCTGGAAGCAGAAAAGGGGTCCAATACGACATGCCACGTTCCGTCACCGGAAGCGGCCGTCTGTCTGGACTGATCGGCAAGCCGGACCTGGACGGTTTGTCCGGGATCGGCTGTTCCCTGCAGTTCAACTGGCTTGCCGCGCTGAATAAGCATATGATCGGTAAAAACTTCCGCTAGCTTCAACATCTTGTTTCCTTCCTGTCTGTTCTGATTTCCTATTTCAGCTGATCGGTGTCGTACAGGAAGCCGTGATCTTCCGTGACCTGCTTGAGCCAGTGTCCCGATTTTTTGATCGTGCGCTTCTGGTCGTTGAGATCGACGGCGATAAATCCGTAGCGGTTCTTGTAGGCGTTGTTCCAGCTCCAGCAGTCAAAGGCTGTCCATGCATGATAGCCGAAGCAGTTGCTGCCTTCCTGGATCGCTTTATTGAGCCATGCCAGATGTTCCTTGTAGAAATCGATGCGGTAGTCATCCTGGATATTGCCGTTTTCATCGCGGTATTTTTCCTCGCCTTCGACACCCATTCCGTTTTCGGAAATGAACCATTTCACGTTGTGATAATTGTTCTGGATATTTTTTGCGATATCGTAAATGGCCTTCGGATAAATTTCCCAGCCGCGGTACGGGTTCATGCGTTTGCCCGGCATATCGTATTCGTCATAATACCATGTCGGCATCCATTCGCCTTCCTGTTTTCCTTCCGGCGCTTTGACCCGTTTAGGCTGATAGTAATTGACACCGATAAAGTCGACCGTATTGTTTCTGATCGTTTCCAGTTCCTTTTCATCGGCATCCCATAAAACATGATCTTTTTTCAGGATATCAGTCAGCAGGGCCGGGAACGTTCCGTTGACTGCCGGATCGACAAACGAATAGTTGAAGAACGCGTCCGCGAACGCAGCCGCTTCCCGATCCTCTTTCGAATCGCTGCGCGGATAAGCGGGTGTCAGGTTCATGATGATACCGATCTCGCCGCCAAGATCCATGGAGTGATAAATTTCCACCGCTTTGGCGGATGCAAGGTTCAGATTGAAAATGACCTGTACGGCTTCTTTTCCTTTGCCGATGTATTTCGGATAGTGGAACCCGAACAGATATCCGGCTTCCGGAATGACCATCGGTTCGTTGAATGTTGTCCAGTACGGGACATCCTTTCCAAAGCATTCGAATGCGGTGCGGGCGAATTTGGCAAACAGATCGACAACGTGCTTGCTTTCCCATCCGCCGTACTTCTTGAACAGTTCGATCGGAAGGTCGAAATGATGAAGGTTCATGACTAGGATGATCCCGTTTTTCTTTGCTTCGGCGATCACATCTTTATAGAATGCGACTGCGTCCTCGTCCGGTTCTCCGGTTTCCAGATCCTTGATCAGACGCGACCACTGAATGCTTGTACGGAAGGAATTCATGCCGATCTGTTTCATCATCGCGAAGTCTTCTTTGTATTTGTGATAGAAATCGCTGGCAACATCCGGACCGACTCCGTTGAAGAAATCGTTGCGCCGGGTGCGGTACCAGTAATCCATTACGTTTTCATGACGTTTTTCAAACCATCCTTCGGTCTGCGGTCCGCTTGTCGCGGCGCCCCACCAGAAGTTTTCAGGAAATTGTACTTTTTGTTCCATTTTTAAATGCCTCTCTTTTTGATTTTATTGTAGTGGGAACAGGCCAAATTGTCTAGACATTTTATGAAAGTTTTTTTGTTAGTATAGACAATTTAATCGCTGAACTATAAAATAGAATCAAACAAAACGGTAACTGCAGGAGAAAAACGATATGATCCCTAAATATAAAATGATATACGATGAACTGAAGGATGCGATCCAGGAAGGCGAATACGGGCCGGGTGCCAAGCTGCCTGACGAGATCACGCTCTGCCAGATTTATGCCTGTTCGCGGATGACAGTAAAAAAGGCGCTCGACATCCTTGTCGAGGAAGGAATGATCTACCGCAAGCAGGGACAGGGCAGTTTCGTCCTCAACAAGCCGATCGACTCCGCGCCTTATGAATACAACGAATTCCCGATTGGCGGATTCGACCGCTCGCGCCACGATGAAGTTTCGTCGAAGCTGATCGAATTCAAGCTGGATTTCGCGTCTAAAAAAGTCGCGCACGCCCTTCATTTGAAGGAAAACGAACCGGTCTATGAAATCGTGCGCCTTCGTCTGTACGACAACGAACCGTATGTGATCGAACATACGTATATGCCGGTCAATCTGATCCCGGGCATCAATGAAGAGGTGCTGAACCATTCGATCTATGCCTATATCGAGCACGACCTCAATATGCGCATCGCCTCGGCAAGGCAGACGACAAGGGCGGATGTTTCCAATGCGCTCGAACACGAAGTGCTTGGTCTCAAGGATATCGAGCCGGTGCTCGAGGTCGAGCAGATCGCCTATCTCGACAACGGGGTGCCGTTCGAATATTCTTTTTCGAGACACCGCTATGACAAGTTCAAGTTCACATCCTTTTCCCTGCGCCGGTGAGGTTGATTTGTATTTTTTCAAGTATTTGCTAAAATAGAAGTATTGGAGAAATACAAATGAGCAAAAAACCAACTATCAAAAAACGGAAAACAAATTTTAGATATAACGAAAACGACGAGCGGACGATCCTGGAAGATATTTTATCGTTTGTCAGCACATTCCTGATCGTTTCTGTCATCATCGTGCTGGTCACATCTTTTTTGATCAAGCCTGCCGTGATCCGGGGACGGAGCATGTATCCCAACTTTCAAAATGGCGAATGGGGCTTTTCCAATGTGATCGCCTCGGCTGTAGAAGGGATCGAAAGAGGCGATATCGTTCTTGCCCGATCGACGAGCGAAAACGGAGAACCGACAACGATCATCAAGCGCGTGATCGGCATGCCGGGCGAAACGATCGAATGCAGAGACGAGCAGGTGTATATCAATGGCGAGCCGCTTGATGAAAGCGCCTATCTTGACAATGATCATGCCAAGGAATGGAAGCAGATGAACGGATATTTCAACTACAACTTCGATCCGGTGACGCTGGGCGAGGATGAATACTTCCTGATGGGCGACAACCGCCCGATCTCGATGGATTCGAGGGATACGGGTCCGTATAAAAAATCAGCGATCCTGGCCAAGGATTTTCTGGTCCTCTATCCTTTCGAAAATTTCGGTTACTACGAAAAATAAACAAATATCTGACAAATTGAGAGGCGGATCCTTCTGTCTCTCTTTTTAGTGGAATTTGTTTTGTCCGATCTGTTGAACAACATTTGTTTGTATGCTATAACATATTTATATTATATATTAACATATAGGAGAGAAAGAAATGATCGAAGAAAAAATCGGAAGCCGGCTGAAAGCGATCCGGAAAACGAGAAATCTGTCGCTGGATGAAATGGCTTGCATGACGGGGGTGAGCAAGCCGATGCTCGGACAGATCGAGCGCGGACGTTCGATCCCGACGATCACGACCTTGTGGAAGATCGCGACCGGACTGAAAGTTCCTTTATCCGCTTTTCTTGAAGAGGCGCAGGGAAAGTTCGAGATCGGCAGAAAAAAAGAGGAAGACGCGATCAAAGAAGAAGATGGCAAAATGCGTGCCTATCCCCTGTTTCCTTATGATCCGCTGCGCAACGCGGAAGTCTTCCTGATCGAGTTTGACGAAAGCTGCAAGCATTGCTCCAGCCCGCACAATGAAGGTGTGGAAGAGTATATCCTGGTCCTCAAAGGCCGGCTTTTGATGCAGGTAGGAACAGAAGAAATCGAGCTTGGCGAAAACGAGGCGCTTCGTTTCAAGGCCGATATCGATCATGCCTACCGCAACCCGTATGACGAGGGCTGTACGATTTATAACGTGATCTTTTATCCTGATCACTGAAAGGAGAGAAAAACATGTATGAACTGATCCAGGTCGCTGAAAACACGTATTATATCGACTGTCCGGCAAAGATCGGTCTGGTCCGGCTCAATGAGCGCGATGTATGCCTGATCGACAGCGGCAGCGACAAGGAGGCGGGGCGCAAGGTGCGTCAGATCCTTGACGCGAATGGCTGGAAGCTGAAAACGATATATAACACCCACTCCAATGCCGATCATATCGGGGGCAATGCCTATCTGCAGAAACAGACAGGGTGCGCGGTCTATGCGCCCGGGATCGAATGCGATTTTACGAACCATCCGGTCCTGGAACCGTCTTTTCTGTACGGCGGTTTTCCGTTCAAGGAGCTGCGTCACAAATTCCTGATGGCAAAAGAATGCCGGGCAATGGAGCTGAACGAGACTGTGATGCCCGAAGGTTTCGAGATCATACCGCTGCCCGGCCATTTTTTCGATATGGCTGGTTTTCGCACGAGCGATGATGTGGTGTTCCTGGCAGACTGCCTGTCGAGCCGGGAAACGATCGAGAAATACCAGATCGGCTTCACTTATGATGTTGCAGCCTATCTGGATACGCTCGAAAAGATCAAGGGGCTGGATGCGAAGCTGTTCGTTCCTGCCCATGCGCCGGCTGCAAAGGACATCAAAGAGCTGGCACAGTATAATATCGATCAGGTGCATACGATTGCCCATATGATCGTGGAACTGTGCGAGACGCCGCTTTGTTTTGAGGATCTGCTTTCGAAAGTATTCGATCACTTTGGCCTGCAGATGAATTTCGAACAGTACGTGCTTGTCGGCAGCACGGTCCGTTCCTATCTCTCGTGGCTCAAAGATCAAAATAAGATCGACGCATTCTTTGATGGCAATAATCTGTACTGGCACACAAAGAAATGAGAGCTTTTCTCCTTGAAAGGCAAAGCCAAAAATGCACTTTGTCGGAAGAATCTCGAAGATCGCATCATAAAAAGAAAGGCTCCCTTTAGCCAAAGGCCCATAAGGAAGCCAACTGAAATCCCGAAAAATCGGCGTGGCAGAGACCACGCTGGTTTTTCTGTATCTGTCAGCAGTTCCGGTTTGGCAAGTGAAACCCGGATCTTCCCCACAAAGGTAAAATAGACTTCAATCGTGACATTAATCCTGCAAAGCTTTCCGGAAAAGGAAGCCAGTAGCCTTGTTTCCTTGAACACCCGTGTAAAATTTGCATGATTTGAAAAGCCATAGTTCAGGGCAACGTCAAGGATCCTCTGTTCGGAACTTTTCAGATTTTCAATACCCTTTGTCAGACGGCGGAGCTTCACATATTCCTGAACCGGTTTATTTTCACGCAATGCGCTTTTTTATCAGGAAAATGCATTTGTAAAATAGAAATTTTAACCACCTCAATTCGTAAAGAAATAATGGGTGTTACTTATTAACTGTTTCTGCTAATTTTTTTATTTCGCTCTCGTTTATTTCTGGTTCGGTAAATCTCTCATTAAAGCTATCAATCTTTTTTAAAGAATGAAACAATTTTCTATATAAAACATTCATCTTTTCGTAGTCCAACTTGCCGCCGACAGAAGTTACATAAGAAGCATGATTTATTAGTTCTATTGGGTAAAGTGTTTCAAAAAATCCCTCTGTATCTTTCGGGGTATAGCAACAAACGAACAATCCAATCTTCATGTGTAATAGCTGTTTTAGATTGCGTTTACAAAATTGCGTGATTTCTTTTTGGATTTTACCCATATACACAGAACCGCCAATGAAAACAGTGTCATATTGAGACAAATTGATTTTATCTGCTTTTGCTGAAAGTATGTTTACTTCACCATGAAGATAAGTCTTTAGGATTTCTGCGCATTCTTTTGTACAGCCGTATTTTGTGGCGTACACGATTGCAGTTTTCATTAAATTGCCTCCTTTCGGTAAATCATGTCAAACTGTTCTATATGTTTTTCCAGTATTTTTTTTACTTCTTTTTCCTTTTCAGCAATGCCGTCATATTTATTTAGCAAAAGAAAAATCGGCGAAAAGAATTGTAATGCCATGACTTCGGGACTGGCTTGCCGCATGAAGCCTTGTTTTATCATTTCTTCAAATAGTTTAGCTTGATACGAAATAGCAGCATCAATATAAACTTCCCGATATATGCGGTCTATTTCCTCATTTTTATACTTTTCGATGGAAAGCATTTTGCGAAACTGTGAAGCATAGGGGTCTTTCAAGTAAAAATGAAAAATCTCACTACTAATTTTTTTCAAAACCTCGTTGCCACCCGTCGCATATTCCCTGGCCATTTCTTGCAATTCGCCGTCAGGAAGCTGAAAAGAAGCAGACGCATCCCTAAATCGTGATTGCATTGTGTCGATCAACGTATCAAAGATTTCTTGCTTGCTTTTGTAATGCTTGTATAAAGAACTTTGCTTAATTCCGACTTCTGCCGCAATGTCGCGCACAGTTACGCCATCATAGCCTTTATCAGCAAACAGCTTTAGTGATTCAAACAAAATGATTTCTTTCGTATTTCTTTTCGCCATGCCAATACCTCACTTACATATATTCAAAACGAGCAGGAACAGAATTGTAAAGCCATATACGAGAACCTTCAATAAATGCAATTTGAACAACACTCACAACAGCAATAATGAAAAAAATATTTTGCCTGTATCCCGGTTTGAAGATGGATAGTATCCCAAGCGCCCATATGATCACGCTTGCCACCCAAAAGACAATGGATTGAATGCTGCTAACGGAAAACAGCCCCATGCCTACACTGCCATCAGTAGCATAGATAATCGAGTTGGAATACAGATCGCGGACGTTCGTAAAATACCACAACGTACCGTGAAGCAGGATAAAGAGCAGAATAATCATACCCCATTTTTGGATTGTCGCCCGGTTTAAAAATCCCCATAGTATATAGCCGAGATTTGCCCCCAGCAAAAGCGTACTGATAACTGCAGCATTATTTCCAAAGTACAGTTTTAACATAGTCTCAAACTCCTTTCTATTTGGCTATCGTTTGTTTACTTTTATTTTAGCTACTTTTTGTTCGCTTATCAAATTCTTTGCATTGATTATAAAAAACTCTTTACGGATATATGCTCTATTCCTTTGTCGAAAAAGAAAATGCCATGCAATCGACTAACCTTTTGCATAGCATTTTCTTTTTTCCGTTTACCTGGCGCAAATCATACGTTTTGCAATGTTTCCTTATGAGAAACTATTATTCTCGGGCGAGCCTTTTGCTTAGCCAAACAGTTTCTCTAAGGTGACGAGCACACCATCTTCATCATTGGAAGAACAGACATGCTATGCGGCATTTTTTACATTTTGAGGTGCATTGCTCATCGCATAACTATGAGCGCAATAGTGTAACATTTCAATATCATTGCCGCCATCTTCAAAGGCAGCGCACTGCTCGCGAGAAATGCCCCATCGCTCTGCAAGCCGTTTAAGGCCTGATGCCTTGTGGCATCCTGGTACGATCAGATCGATCGAACCGTGACCGCTCGTGGTCGGCTCTACCTTTCCTTTCAGCCGTTCCTGAAACATTTCATAATACGCCTCCGTTTTTTCTTCCGGAACTGTGGGCGCAAATTTTAATATCTGGTCGCTGACTTCCTTAAAGTCGTCGACCCACTGAATAGACGCTGCTGGCTCCGCACAGGACATTTAATACTTCGGGATACTCGCGGCACACATCGATGACAGAATCGACGCTTTCCTTTGGCATATTGGCCGTGAATACCAGTTCTTTCCTGTCTTTTACGAAGACTCCGTTTTCTGCCACAAAGGACAATTCTTCATGATACTCCGGGAACAGATCCCTTAACTGGTAATACTGATTTCCGCTTGCTACCACAAAATGGCAGCCAACACTTTCCATCCGGGCCAGTATGCGTTTGAAGCGTGGAATAACATACGTATAATCAGAACGGACAAATGTGCCGTCTATATCGACCGCAACCATTTTTATTGTGTTTCCGTTTTATTCCTCGCCTTCCAGACGTATCATCTTTTCTTCCCACTCTTTTGTCAGTGCGGCAATTTCATTGTGCTTGTCGTCGATCTGGGCGTCGAGTTCCTCCATCTTCCGGTAATCCTGGTAATACTCGGGTTCAAAGCGGAGTTCGCGCAGCGATTCCAGATCGGCATCAGCTTCCTCGAGCAGTTTCTCGAGCTTGGCGATCCGGTTCTTGATCGCTTTTTCTTCATTGAACGTCAGTTTCGAGGACCGGACTTCCTGTTTTGAAACTTCCTTTATTTCTTTTTTGGCTTCGGCAAGTTCGCCGGTTCCCTTTTTCTCGAGATATTCCTCGTAGTTTATATTGTACACTTTGCATTGTGGTCCCATTTCCATGATCCGGTTTGCCATTTTTTTCAGGAACATACGGTCATGGCTGACGAACAGGATCGTTCCGTCATAATCCTCCAGCGCTTTTTCGAGCGCTTCCTTGGACGGGATATCAAGATGGTTGGTGGGCTCGTCGAGCAGAAGGACGTTGTCATGTTCGAGCATGAGGCATGCCAGCGCAAGACGTACCTTTTCGCCTCCGGAAAGATTGTATACTTCCTTGAACACTTCGTCCTGGGTAAAGAGGAAGGCGGCCAGCGTGTTGCGGATCTGGGTCTGATCGATCATCGGGAAATTATCCCACAGCGTGTCGATGACCGTTTTGTCCGATGTGATCTGGGCGCTGTCCTGATCGAAGTAGCCGACATCGATCTGATGTCCGAAATGAAAATATCCGCCAAGCGACGGGATCTTTTCCATCAGCGTTTTGATAAAAGTTGATTTGCCGATCCCGTTGGGTCCCACAATACCTAGACGGTCTCCTTTCATGACTGTCAGATCCACGGTCGAAAGGATCGTGTCATAGCCGACTTTCAGTCCTTCGGTTTCGAGCACGCGCTTGCCGCCTTTTCTGGCGCTTGAAAAATGCGCTTTCATGCGGCTTTGATCGGTCTTCACATCTTCGATCTTTTCCATGCGGTCGAGATATTTGATCTTGGACTGGGCGAAGGCTGCCTTGTTCTTTTTGTAGCGGAATTTTTCGATCAGTGCCGAGATGCGTTCGATCTCCTCCTGCTGCCGCAGGAATGCTTCATGGTTCTTTTCGATATATTCTTCTTTTGCTTTTACATAATGACTGTAGCTGCCTGGAAAGCGCATCGTCTTTCCGAATTCGATCTCAACGATCTCGTCGACCACGTGATCAAGGAACATGCGGTCGTGGCTGACCAGGATGACGGCTCCCGGATAGTGTTTTATATATCCTTCGAGCCATTCGATCGATTCGATATCGAGATGATTGGTCGGCTCGTCAAGAAGCAGGATATCGGGCTTGGTGAGAAGCAGCTTGACCAGACCGATCCTTGTGCGCTGTCCGCTGGAAAACTCTTCCAGCTTTTTGTGCAGATCGGCCTCTTCGAACTGAAAATGGAAAAAGACATTTTTCAGTTCATACTCGTAATCGTAGCCGCCTAGCGCTTCAAATCGGGTCTGCAGCTTTTCATACTTTTCGAGCTGCTGGTCGGAATGGTCTTTCTCGAGCACCAGAGCCTGACTTTCCAGTCTGGCCTGAAGTGTTGTCAGCTCCTCGAATACGGTGAGCAGCTCTTCGTAGACGGTACGCTGCTCGTCTTCGAAAGTGATCTGCGACAAATACCCAAGCCGGGTGCCGCTGGCCATGACGACCGATCCCTGATCGGGTTCCTCGATCCGGCAGATGATCTTCATCAGCGTGGTTTTTCCGCATCCGTTGCGGCCGACCAGCGCGATCTTTTCATTCCCTTTCACAGTAAGGTTTGCGCCGGACAGTACGTCCTGCGCGCCATACGATTTATATATATTACTTGCCTGAAGTTTCATTTTCATTCACCTCCTGCAGCTGATAATAGGCTGCGATACCTTGTGCCAGGGATCTTGCGATCGTATCTTTGTTTTCGTTGAAATAATTGATACTGTCCTGGCTGTTGACGTTGGCGTAATCGAAAATCACGCCATACATGCCGAAGCGGTCGGAATACTCGGCATTGCCGATCTGATTGTACTGCCCGGCAAATGTGACCTTGCCTCCGCTTTCGCGCAGTGCCGGCTCGAGCGTGTAGTTGGTCACATTATACTCGTTATCGACGATCTGGGTGTCGAAAACGACGCCGCTGGCAAGCAGATCGGTCGATGTGTACGGATAATCGAGCTGGATCCCGTTTTCATTCATCACGAAAGCCATTTCATTGGCGAGCGAGGCATTCGTGAGCGGAGAGACCATGAAGAACGGCCGGCTGACGGCATCCAGATCGCACATGGAAAGGCTCAGGAACACCTTGGCCTGATGATCGTATCCCTGGCCGACCCGGCCGTCCGCTCCGTAATAGCCCGGCGTACTGTCTGCATCCCGGTCTATGATCACTTTCAAACCGTATTTTTCCAGTTCGCTTTTTACTTTTTCGGCCAGCTCGAGCGATGCGTCCGCTTCCTTGATCGTATCGCTTGCATAGCCGGTTTCCAGTTCCTGGCTCCACACATTGAGCAGATTGCCGCTAGGATCGATGATCACATCAATGACATTGCTTTTGGGGATCGTGTCCTTTACGACAAGAAACGCGTAGTTCTTATCGAGCCCGGTGTTGTATTTTCTGAACAGGTCCTGATCCGCTTCCAGCGTGATGCTTTTGACCTTTCCGTTCCGGCGCATCGTATAGAACGGTTCCGTTTCGGTCTTTTTGTCAAAATAGACCCGCTTCTTCGTATACTGATCGTAAATATAGATTTCATAAACGCCTTCATCGAGCTGGCCGAGCGGGATGGCATTGTCGGCGCTGCCTGAAAAAGTAAAATTGTATTCCTTTCCCGTTTCTATATTGTGGAGCACAAGCGGCTTGCCCATGAACGGATCCATCGTATCGCTGTCGGAATCATAGGCATTTCCGAACATCGACAATGTTTCGCCATAAAATGTGCTGTCTGCCGCTTTATACACATCCTCAAAGGTCGTGGGCACGTTTTCCCGCACGATCGACGGCTTGAGCGTATCCACATAGTTTTCGGTCAGCTTGTCGATCTCGGTCGGCCGGCTACCGTATACAAAAGCACCGATCAGCATCGCCGCAATAACAAGGACGAGCACGATCGTCCTGCGCAGAGTAAATAACTTTTTAGCGGACTTCCCATCTATTTTGTTTTCATTTTTATTCGGATCTGTCATAACAGATTTTTTCGTATTCTTATTTCTGACTCTTTTCATATGCTTATATTTCCCCTTATTAATCAGCACATCTAGTATAGCAGAACGGTATTTTGAATGAAAATTAATTTATTTTTCTATAGAAAAAGCCCGGTTTCCTTTCGAAAATCAGGCTTATTGAATAAACGACTAATAATTATTCTTCGTCCGTGTCTTCTTCAGTACGGAATACGTAACGAACTGTCGTATCGGCACCTTCCGGAGCACCGGCAAATGACGAATTCTCCTTGTTCAGTTCCTGGATCGCGTTGACGATATCAAACAGTGTGTTGACCTCGTTTGTTGTCAGATCCAGTTTTTCCTTCAGCTGGCCCATGCCTTGCTGCTGGAACTGATCGCTTCCGTCACGAAGTTTTTCTGCTCCCGCAAGCAGTTCGCTGCTTCCCGATCTGAGCTGTCCGGAATTGGCATCCAGTTCATTCAGTCCGTCAGAGAGCTGGGCCGAACCATCGTTCAGCTGATCCACACCCGTAGAAAGCTGGCCAAGACCTGCTTTGAGCATGCCAAGAGAATCTCTTTGGTCATACAGAACTTTTGTTCCGGCACTCAGCCGGGCAATTCCGTCATTCAGTGCAGCCGAATTGGCATCAAGCTGGCTCGTGCCTTGCGCAAGCTGATCTGCTCCGCTATTCAACTGATCCACGCCTGTAGAAAGCTGGGCCAGACCATCTTTCAAAGCATTCAGATTGTCCTTTTGTCCGGCAAGCGCTGCCGTACCCTGCGCAAGCTTTTCAGCCCCGGCGTTCAGTGTATCGTTCTGCGCCGCCAGCTGTTCGCTTCCCTTTTGCAGTTCTTTAAACGCGGCATCCGATTTTGTTTCCAGTTCATCCAGTCCGGAATCCAGAGCAGATGTGCCCGTCGAAACCTGGGTCGCTCCTTTTTTGAGATTTTCGAGTCCTTCCTGCAGCTGGGCAAGCGCTTTATTAAGATCCGTTACATTATCGGCAAAATTCTTATCTGCAAGAGCAGCTGCCATCTGATCGAGGATCGCATTCGATTGTTCGATATCTTTCTGCATCGCATCCAGATTGCTCTGCGCATCAGACAATGTAGCTGCCATTCCGGAAAGTCCGCTGCTCAGCTGTTTGAAATCCTTATTCAGCTGGGTCGCATCCAGAGAATCAAGCTGTGCAAGATCGGCTGGTGCCGATGCGTTTTGGATCGCCGCTTTCTGCTCGTTCAGAGCCGCGATCTGCGAACTGAAATCCACCTTTACTGTTCGGCTTTCATTGGTTGTCGTGGTCGTTCCGTCATCATTGGTCGTCGTGACAGGCACCTCATATGTCTGATCTACCTGATTAGCCTGCAGAGCAGCGATGGCCGAATCGATCTGAGCAATATATGCGTTTTTGGTGCTCTCGAAAGATTTCGCCGCCTCATTTTTGGAACCATTGTATGCCGCGATCTTTTCATTGTTCGCTGCGATCGTCTCGTTCATCTTGGCTGCCTGCGTATTGATATCCTGCACCAGAGCGTTTGCGCTGGTCAGGGCGTCTTTGGCTCCTGACAAAGACTGCTGCATTGTCGTCAAAGTCTGCTTGTCACTGGCAACAATTTCCTGCAAAGTATTTAGACCGTTTTTCGCGTTGGCAATTTCCTTGCTCAGGCTTTCGATCTTTGATGCGTCCAGTCCGCTCATCTGCTGCTGCATGGACGCAAGACCATCAGCAACCTGCTGGCTGCCCCGTACAAGCAAGGTGCGGCCACCCTTTGTCTGCTGGAACGCAGCCGTGATCTCATCAAGCTGTTTATTGCCCTCGTTCAGCTTCGAAACACCGGCAGTATACTGCTTCAGTCCGGCTTCCAGCTGGGCAGAACCGGCATTCAGCTGGTCCGCACCATCGATCAGCTGATCGATCTGCGGATAGGCACTGGCAAGCGGCGCCATCCCTTCCTTGAGCCGGGCTGTGCCGGCCGCAAGCTGCTGCGCGCCCGTATTGGCCGAAGTCACTCCATCTGTATATTGTTTCAGACCGGTCTGCAGCTGGGCAGAGCCTTCATAAAGCTGGGTCGCGCCATTGGCCAGTTCATCGATCTTTCCCTGGGCAGAGCCTAACGGTGCGATTCCTTCCTTGAGCTGCTTTGTTCCGTCAGCAAGCTGTTTCGAACCATCATTCGCCTGCGCGACACCATCCGTATATTTGCCGATGCCGTCATCCAGCTGTTTTGCGCCGTCCGCCAGCTGATGCGTACCGTCATTGATCTGTTCGCTGGCCGCGATCAGTTCATTGATCCCGCCCGTCAGATCCGATACAGAATCGACACCTTCGATATCTTCGGCATCGATCTCGTTGGTCGCTGCCATCATGATCTCGGTTTCCTTGTAGTCTTTGACATTTGCGGTGATCACGATCGAATCGCTCAGATCCATCTTTTTGGTGACCGTATTCAGCCCGGCTTCGTCAAGCGTCTGCGCAAGGCCAGGGATCGTCGCAAACGCGAGCATTTCGTTCTTGCCGTCATTGACGATCTTTCCCTGTCTGCATTGCACATCCGAATAAATATCCGTATCCAGATCGATCATGCCGCCAGCAAGGTAGGACGGATGGATCGTGACCTTTTTTCCGTTAGCGTCGATCACCTTGTCGATATTGTTTTTGAAGGTAATGGTCATTTCGAGCTTTCCGCTTTTGCCTTCCAGCTCTTTGGCGCTCACCGGCTTTCCATCCAGCTTGTACTGGATGCTGATCGAGAGCGGAAGCTTCTTCGTCGTCTTTCCCTGGTAGTATACGTCGTTTCCTTTCACGTTCCATGTATACTCTTTTCCGTTGACGACCGGTTTTTCGTCTCCCTTTATATTTTCGACATCGTCAAGATCGAGCGTTTCGCTAATATGATTGATCCCGTCATCATCGTGCAGCCAGCTCGAAACGATCGAATCCTGGACCGTTCCGTCCTCGTTGAGCACAGTATATACAGTTTCGGTTTTCGTGGAAGGCTGATCCTCTTCGGCAGCAAACAGCGGGAAGTTGACAAGCGAGCATCCCATCACGCCCGCAAGGATAGAGCATCCGATATTTTTAATGGTTTTATTCATGTTTCAATTCTCCTTTGGCAGCAGGCCATTTCTTTGTTGTTTTTTCAATGAATTTCTGACTGACGATCAGCAGCGACGGCAATACGAACAGGATCACGACGACAGAGATCAGTGCACCTCGTCCGAGCAGCGTGCACAAGGACGAGATCATATCCATCTTGGCAATGAAGGCAACGCCCGAACATGCCGCAAAGAAGGAAAGTCCGCTCGTTATGATCGAGGTCGACGTCATCTGTATCGCGATACCGGCCGCCTCTTTGGTCGTATGTCCGTTCTGCAGCTCCTCTTTGAAACGGGTCGTCATCAGGATCGCATAGTCAATACAAGCGCCAAGCTGGATCGTGCCAATGACGATGCCGGCAATGAATGGCAGCTGCGTCTTCGTAAGGAACGGAATGCCCATGTTGATGCAGATCGCAAATTCGATCGCCAGCACCAGGATGAACGGCAGCGAGAACGACTTGAACGTGACCGCGATAATGATCAGGATCGCAATGATCGAAACGATATTGACCATCTGGAAGTCGATGTTCGTGATATTGATCAGATCCCGGGTCATGCTTCCTTCCCCGGCGATCTTTGCATCTTTATCGTATTTGTGCACGATCGCATCCATCTGGTCAAGCTGACGGTTCAGTTCATCGGTCGCGCTGTGATATTTCGAATTGACAATGATCAGACGTTTGCCGCCATTGTGCAGGATGTCCTGGACCACTTTCGGCTCGAATGTGCTTGGAACGCCAGGTCCCATATATTTTTCATACGCAAGGACATTTTCGACCCCGTCCACCTTTTCAAAGTCGTCGATAATGGTCTGAATGTCTTTTGTCGGCACTTTGTCATCAAGGATCACAAAGTGTGTTGTTGTCATATTGAATTTATCCTTGAGCATCTGGGTTCCCTGGACGCTGGCCATATCGTCCGGCAGCGACTGGGTCAGATCGTAATACTGGCCGACATTGGCCTGGCAGTAAATAGCCGGTATGAACAGGACGACAAAGGCGATCAGGATCGCTTTGTGGTGTTTCACGACAAATTTCGGCGTTTTCTTCAAAGGCCGGATAAGGACCGGATGCGTGTATTTTTCGATCGGTTTATCGAAAGCCATCAAAAGGCTAGGAAGGACCAGGATCGTACAGATCACGCCAAGCACGACACCTTTTGCCATGACAACGCCAATGTCCCGTCCTAATGTCAGCTGCATGGCACATAAGGCCAGGAAGCCGGCAATGGTCGTGACAGAAGAAGAAGTGATCGAAACGAAGGTGGCATGGATCGCCTTGGCCATCGCATCTTCTTTCGTTTCATTCTTTTCCTTTTCCTCCTGGTAGCGGTGCAGCAGGAAGATCGAATAGTCCATCGTTACAGCAAGCTGCAGGATCAGAGCAAGCGCCTGGGTAATATAGGAGATCTGTCCCAGGAATACGTTGGTTCCCATATTGTAGACGATCGGGAACATGATCCCGATCAGAAAGATGATCGGAGCAACCCAGGACTGCAGTCCGAGGCACAGCACGACAAGACAGAGCAGGACAGCAATGCCCGAATAGATCGGCGTTTCCGTATTGACAAGGTCTTTCGTATCTTCGGTGATCGCGGAGAACCCTGCCTGATAACAGTCGTATTTAGTGTATTTTTTGATCTGCTTGATCGCATCCATCGTGACATCCGACGCCGTCGGCTCCTTGAAAGTAATGATGAGCATCGTGGCATCGCCCGAATACAGCATTTTCCGGATGTTTTTCGGAATGGCCTGTTTCGGCAGCGAAATATCGGTCACATCGTCGCGCCATACGACCTTGTCGACCCCTTTGATATCCTGGATCTGGTTTTTCAGCTTCACGACATCCTTGTCTTTCATTCCGTTGACAACGAGCATGTCGACACTGGCCAGGTTGAAATCCTTGTCCAGGATATCCTGTCCCTGCATCGATTCGGAATCGGCCGGCAGATAGGACAGGATGTCATAATTCACTTTAGTGTTCAAATAGCCAAATACGCTCGGGATCAAAAGAACGATCGATACGATCAGGATGATCTTGCGGTATTTAACAATAAACTTCGATAAATGTTCCATAAAATTCTATCTTTCCTCTCACGCAGAACACAATACTCTCATAATGACCGTTAGTCAATTTTTATACAAAAAATTTTTACAAATCGCTCTTTAATGTCATTTTTAACTAGACTATGGGTCATTTTATTCATTTTTTTATTTTTTATGCTATAGTAAAAGCATGAAATCGAAAATACTGGAAAACAAACGCATAAAAAAAGAGCGTCTGATCGACGCCGCCTATTCCCTTTTTTCCCACAATGACCTGAAAAATGTGAGCATCCAGGACATCGTCACCAAAGCCGGCGTAGCCAAAGGAACATTTTATTTATATTTCAAGGACAAATACATGCTTCGCGACCATCTCGTATGGCGCGAGGTTTCCCGGCTGTTCAAGGAAGCCGAAGCCGCACTAAGCGAAAACGATATCCGCAATTTCGAAGACAGCGTGATCTTTATCATCAATCACGTTTTGATGGCGCTCGAAAACAATCCGGTCGTGCTCACATTCATCAGGAACAATTTGTCAGCCGGCGTTTTTCACGAGCAGCTTCATACAGCGCTCGAAAACGAGGAATCCTTCAGCCTGAACGAAGCGTTCCTGGCGCTGGTGAAAAAATATCATTATGAATTCAAGGATCCGACCATCATCCTCTATCTGATCATCGAAATGGTAGGCAGCTGCTGTTATACAAGTATTACCGAGAACCAGCCTCTGCCCATCCGCGAACTCAAGCCGTTCCTGTTCGACTCGATCCGTGCCATCCTGCATCAGGGCGTTCCAAAAGAACAGCCCGGAAACGAGTAATATATGAGCATTTTTATGTCCGCCAGGCAGAAACAGTACCTGGATAAGATCGAATCATTGTATGCTGACAAGCTGGGCAACAGTTTCATATCGGATCAGAAGGCACGCCGCATCCTTGTTCGCGGAGTTGCTGATTTTCACGAAAACCAGTACGAAAGCTGTCTGGCCAGACTCGCACAGCTTGGTCCGTGCTGCAAGGTTCCCAAAGACAGACAGGTGATCCTGTTTTTTTCGGCCGCTTGCCATAAAGGACTTGGCCGTCTTGATCAGGCGATCGCCTGCTATGAAGATGTCCTTCGCATCACACCGGGCTATTCATCGGCCCTGAGCAATTTATCCGTGATCTATATCGATCTGGGACAGTATGAGCAGGCCCTTCCCTACGCTCGAAGAGCTGTGGAGTGCGATCCGAAAAACCCTTACGCAGCCCACAATCTGGCAAGCATCCAGTTCAATGTATTCGAACGTGCCAAGGCAAAAAATCGGCGATGGACGCTTTGAAGCTGATGCCGCAGTTCAAACAGCCCGCAGCCCTGCTGGCCCTGATCTATGCAGTCGAGAACAACGATTCCAAGGAAGAGTATTTTACGAAAATGGCGATCGGGCTCGGTCAGAACGAAAGTGATCTGATCGCTTCGAAACAGTATTATAAAGAATTATATGAAAAGCATGATGACATCGAAAACGCTTTGGACTGGTGGAAAAAACAGACTCGCCTTCCCTCGTTCCATATGGATTACAAGGAAGATTCCGAAAGCCTGGTCGGGCTTGATGAAAACGGAACATTCATCTGGGCAAGGATCCGCTGTTCCGACCTTCCCGGCCCTTCGCTCCTGCCTGAAAAAGGGATGCTTTCGATCGAGGTCAGAAACGATAAAGCGAACGTTTCCTTCACTTTTGATGAAACGGCACACGTTCCAAAAGCTTCCCAGATCTTTCCGGCAGGATTTGTCCGGACAGAGGAATGGATGCCGTTTGCCAACGTCCAGTATGATCCGATGATCAAACGGCTGATGGAGGAAAATATCCATATCATGCCCGGGATCGTGCAGGAAAAGGATTTTGTCGACAGCCTTTCTCAAAGCGGGCACGGCAATAAGGTGCTTGGCTATCCGGCATTCGAGACGTTCGATCCCAGAGAAGGCAGCAGCCTTCAAAAATACGATACGCTTCTCTTTCAATGGGATATGAAGCAGAAGTATTATGTGCTGATCGAAAGGGATCGTCTGAAAAATCTTGATTTTTCCGATGTTCTTCTGCTTATCGAGTAAAAAGCTTCGGTATCATCCTCTCGTGGCAATACCGAAGCTTTCTTTCTGTTCATTATATTGTCATGATGTAGATCTGGCACGGATTGTTTTCATCCCACAGATCCGGAAGAACTTCCAGTTTCTGGAAGCCGCTTTTCTGGTAAAATTGGTTGGTCTGATCGTATTCCTTGTACCATCCTTCGGCCACGGTCTTAACATGCAGAAAGGAATAATGATGATCACTTCCCCATCTTTTTGCCTGTTCGATCAGCAAAGTGCCGATCCCCTGATGCTGCAAGGTTTTCTTTACGCCCATCACAACGATTTCGAGGGCTGCGCTGCTGGTCGGCGCCAGGCACAAAAAGCCGGCCGCCCCATTCGATCCGCAGGCCGCGATCATGATCTGCGAAGCGCTCTGCCGGATATATTGTTCCCGGCTCGACTCGATCCCGAACCATTCAGGCAGTCCTTCCAGGATCGTACGGGCAATTTCTTTCTTCGTTTCCGGCTGATCGGGCAAAATGATCCTCAAAACGGCAGATCCTCTGCGCAGTAGCGCGCCCAGTCTTCCTGTGCCGGACTTCGTTTGTCCATATCCTGACTGGCAAGCCAGTTGGTCTGGGCCTGGCATACAGCTTTCTGATCACGATCCGGTTCAATATCCTCCATGATCTTTCCGCAAAGGAACGGCACCCACTGATTGGCATACGGATCGAATTCGACCCATATATTTCCACCGCCCTGATACATCTGCCGGTTTTTGCGCATCCGCTTTTTCTGGGCTTTCTTCTGCTTCTGACGATATTGTTCAAAGTTCTCGCATGATCTGAACAGGACCGGCATGTAATCTTCATTTTCTTTCCCCGAAAGCGAAAGTTCGGACTTCTGCTGTTCGATCCATTTGCGCTGACGGGCCGTCACCGTTTCAGGATCCGCATCCGCTTCGATCTCCTTCATGACATCTCCGCTTTTAAACGGCACCCATTGTCCGGCATACGGATCGAATTCGATCCATACGCTCGAGCTTCCTTCGTACATCTGCCGGTTTTTGCGCATCCGCCGCTTCTGGGAAATTTTCTGCGCCTTCCGATAGGATTCAAAATTATCATATCGTTCGAACAAAGCCGGAATATAATTGACCGGCTGGACCTGAACGATCTTTTTCTGCGGTTCCTTTTTTACCTTCGGTTCGGTATCCTCCTTTTTTTCTTCCGGCTTGTCTTCCGGCTTTGGATCCACTCCGGCATCGCTGTCGAGCGGACTGATGAATTCCTCGAGCGAACAGCACATCCTGGACAGTTCGACTCCATAGGAGCGGCGAAGCAGATAGATCGGATAGTCATATCCTTTATCATTCGAAAGAATGACATATTTTCTTTTTTTGCCATGTTTGGCGATCGCGATGCTTAACTGCGTGACCAGCGCCAGGTCCATTTCGTTTTTTGTTTTGGTGGCCCGGGACGCCAGATCGATCAGCTTGATCCGTTTGTGCATGCAGTTCGGATATACTTTCGGAAGAATATTCTTATCTTTAATATAAAAAAACGCCTTGATCGTCTTAGGGATCTTGAGCGGTATGGAATGTCCGACATTTTCCGTATCTACAAACACGAATGTTTTTCCTTTTGACATTTTCGTTCCTTCTTTCAGTTTTTTATTATAGCAAAATATGTTTTGGATTTGTATTTTTGTTCTTTTTTCTGTTGAATTTATTTTTATAATAGTTATTATAATAGTTATAAGAAAAGGAGAAATGAATGATGGATCTTACACAGATGGCCTGGACCAACCGGCCAGAACAGTATCGCATCGATAAGGATGCGGTTGCAATCACAACTGCCCCACATACCGATTTATGGCAGAACACATATTATCATTTCGTGAATGACAATGCGCCTATGCTGCAGCAGACAACAGACGAAGCATTTTTCAGTTTCGTCGTAAAGACGGATTTTGAAAGCAGTCACCACCGCTTCGATCAGTGCGGCGTGATCGTCTATCTCGACAGCCGCAACTGGATCAAAGGTTCGATCGAATACGAAAACGAAACATTCCAGCATTTAGGAAGCGTCGTAACGAACGAGGGCTATTCCGACTGGGCAACGACCGAGATCGACGCCTCGATCAAAACGATGTGGTACCGGCTGAGCCGCCGTGAAGATGATTTCTGTATTGAAAATTCGACGGACGGCATCCATTTCAAGCAGATGCGCATCTGCCATTTGAACCGTGCACAAAAAACGATCCGGTTCGGCATCTATGCGTGTTCCCCGGAAGATTCTTCTTTCACGGCCCGTTTTACGCATATGGAGATGCTTCCCTGCCAGTGGAAAGCCCACGATAGCCAGCAGCCCGATCGCAAGGAACAGGAATGACAGACAGCAGCGATATCCGCCGGCACAACATACTGCGTATCCTGGATGTGCTGTGGCGATCCGGCACCTATACAAAACACCAGATCGCGGCTGAAACCGGATTGAGCCAGGCCACATGCAATACGCTTCTGAATGTTCTCCACGAACAGAACGCTGTCCTCGAAAAAAAAGCTCGGCAGTCCACTGTCGGGCGCAGTGTAAGCGAATACACGTTCAACGAGACCTATAAACCGTTCCTGACCGTACGTTTTGATATGATCCGGCAGAAAATTCACCTGCAGATCTGTTTGTGCGCTTTGAACGGAAAGATCCTTTCGCGATCGGGCGGTATATACGATCACCTGCATCTTGAAACGCTTATGGATCATATCCAGCGCGCACTGGACCAGTATGCTGGCATAAGCATGCTCGTGATCGGGACGCCCAGCATGGTCGATCACGGTATCCTGCGCTTCTGCGATATTCCGGAACTGGAAAACGCCCCTCTTGCCGAAGCGATCCGCTCTATTACAGATATTCCCTATATTATCGAAAATGATATGACCTATAAAGCGCTTGGTTATGCCGGCAGGAATCGGGAAAAAGTCACGACGCTCGCCTATTTTCCTTCAGGCGTCCGTCCCGCTGCCACGACCATCCAGCGTGGCACGATCATTTCCGGAGCCCACGGATTTGCCGGAATGATCGGCTTTTTGCCGGACACTTCCGTCTTTGGATATGAATCCATCATTCAAAATCTTGTCAGTACGATCGTGCTGCTTGATCCGGATGTGCTCGTTCTAAGCGGCGACCGCATCAAACCTGCTGATATTGGGACGATCCGTTCACAATGCAGCCAGTATATTCCGGAAGCGTATATGCCGCGTTTCGAGTACATGGAGGATCTTGATGATTTTTACGAGGCGGGCATGCTCGAAAAAGCGCGCCATTCGAAAGGAGCATGGAATGACCGAAACTGAAAAAATGGAACAGCATCTCTGGTATGACGCCAACTTTGATGCCGACCTTCTCAAACAAAGACTTGAAGCAGAACATCTTTGTTTTTTGTACAACCAGACCGATCCTCTTGATCAGTTGACAAAACAGAAGATCCAAGAGCAGCTTCTGCCTGGATGTGCACAAAATGTAACGATCATCAGTCCGTTCGCCGTAGATTACGGTAACAGGATCACGATCGGCCAGGGCACCTTCATCAACCGGAACGCGTACTTGATGGATGGTGGCACGATCACGATCGGCAAAAATGTTTTCATCGGTCCAAATTGCGGAATGTATACCGCAAACCACGCGCTCGATCCACAGGAAAGAAACCGCGGGCTCGAGATCGCACTTCCGATCACGATCGGCGACAACGTATGGATCGGCGCCGATGTCTCGATCCTTCCCGGCGTAACGATCGGATCCAATACAGTGATCGGCGCAAAAAGCCTGGTATGCAAGGATATTCCCGGCCATGTGGTCGCTCTGGGCAACCCGTGCCGTGCCATTCGTCCGATCACCGAGCAGGATCAGATCGACTCCGCACATTGCCGATGAACAAGACCATTGCAGGGCATTGTGCCCTGCTCTTTTCTTTTTATCCCTGTCGTTTGACTACCGGGATCCACACTTCGTATTTTGCGTTGTCCGGATCCGGATTCAGATACACTTCCACATCCGGAGCATTCGCATATTCGTATCCGGATGTCGGCAACCATTCAGTAACGATCCGCCGTTCCAGTTCCTGAATGGACTGGTTCGTTCCTTCTCCAGGAAATACAGCCCATGTCGCAGCAGGAACCACGTATTCTTTAAAACCGCTTTTTTCCTGCGAAGTGGCTACCGCGATATAATACCTCCATGATTGTGTGTCATTGCACAAGCTGACCCCAAGCACTCCCATAGGTGGCTGATCCATCATCTGAACGAGTCTTTGCAGCGTTCCGTCTGAAGAGGCTTCCTGCCATTTGGAAGGAATGACTGAAAAATTCTTTTCAATATCCTTATTCAGTGGTACACATACGCCAGCTATCCGAAATGCCTCTTTTGTTTCAATTCTATAATTCATTTCCTCCACTCCTTTCACCGTGATCCTGAATGAAATCGGCGGGAAAGATTTTACAGATACTCCGCCATTTTTAACTGCTGATGGAGCGATCTTATGAACAGACTGAAAAGCTCGATTGAATGCTGTCGGAAAATTGTAACCGTATTTGCCCGCCACATCGATAATTTTCATTCTTTCGCTCTGCAGATCGACCGCCGCAAGCGACATTTTTCTCCTGCGGATATACTGAGACAAAGAAACACCTGCCATATACGTGAACATTCGTTGAAAATGATAAGAAGAACAGCAAGCAATGCGGCCAAGATGTTCATAATCGATCGGTTCTGACAAATGTTCCTCGATATAATTGATCGCCTCGTTAAATCGTTCAATCCATTCCATAATTCAATTCCTCCTGCCGGTTTTAGTATATCGTACATGCCCGCCTTCTTCCTCTCCATCTCTGTACAAAAAAAGAGAGATTCTATTTCTTATTCGAAAAAAGGCGGGAAGAAATCTTCCTGCCCGTCCTGTATTATTCTTCGTGATGATGGCAGCAGCCGCCCTCATGATCATGAGAGCCGCAGCAGCCTTCGCCATGCTCGTGATGCGCATGGTCGCCGCATCCGCCGCACGCATGATCCCCTTCGTGGGAACATCCGCATGAATCCGCGCCCTTGACAACAAGCTCGTTATCCACGACATCGATCTCGATATCCTTTGCGGCTTCTTTATCCTGATCAAAGATCAGCACCTTGATCCCGTTAACCAGTTCAGGCTGATCTTCCGGATCATAGGTTACCAGCGCGAATACCGGTGATTTTCCGCAGCACGATTCGTGCACTTCCATCATCAGTCCTTCGGCTCCTTTTTCTTTCAAAAGCTCTTCAATGAGCGGTTTTGCTTCATTTGTGATTTTCATTGTATTTCTCCTTGCTAGAATACGAGATTTCTCGGCGTTCTCGGATATGGCTGCACATCCCGGATATTCTGGATGCCCGAAAGATACATGAGCATCCGGTCGAATCCGAGACCGAATCCGGAATGCTTGCATCCGCCAAAGCGGCGCAGATCCAGATACCACTGCAGCGATTCTGTCTCCATTCCCATCTCTTTCATTCGTTCGACAAGCACATCATAACGCTCTTCCCTCTGGCTTCCGCCAACCAGCTCGCCCACATACGGAACGAGCAGATCGCATGCTGCTACTGTTCTGCCATCCTCGTTGACTCGCATATAGAACGCTTTGATCTCTTTCGGATAATCGGTCAGGAACACAGGACCCTGCACGATCTTTTCGCAAATATAGCGCTCATGCTCCGACTGCAGATCCATTCCCCAGAAAATATCCTTGTTTTCGAACTGATCCTTTGCTTTTTCGAGATGCTCGATCGCCTCGGTATACGTCATCCGTTTGAAGTGGGAACCGGCCACTTTCTTCACCCGCTCGATGCAGTCATGGTCGATCATCTTTTCGAAGAAAGCCATTTCCTCAGCCGCATGTTCCAGGCAGTAATTGATACAGAATTTGATCATATCCTCGATACAGTCCATATCGTCGGAAAGATCGGCGAAAGCCAGTTCCGGCTCGATCATCCAGAATTCGCTGGCATGACGGGTCGTATTGGAATTTTCCGCCCTGAAAGTCGGACCGAACGTATACACGTTGCGGTACGTCAGCGCGAACGGTTCGACATGAAGCTGTCCGGAAACAGTCAGCTGCGCATGCTTGGAAAAAAAGTCGTCTTCATACTTGTCGTCCTTGCGCGTCGTCACCGTAAAGCATTCGCCCGCACCTTCGGCATCGTTGCCCGTGATCTCCGGCGTATGCACATACACGAAACCGCGATCCTGAAAAAACGTGTGGATCGCCATGCTCAGAACAGAACGCAGCCTGAAGATCGCATAGTATGTGTTGGCCCTAGGACGCACATGAGGGATCTCGCGCATGTATTCAAAAGAATGTCTTTTCTTCTGCAGCGGATAATCGTGATCGGCTGCGCCAAGCACTTCGATCTGTTCAGCATGGATCTCGAAAGGCTGTTTGCCATCCGGCGTCACGACAACCTTTCCTTTGACCCCGATCGCGCTTCCCAATGTGATCTTTGAAGCTTCCGTATAATTCGGCAGGGAATCCTCGTATACGATCTGCGTATTCGAGAAGGTCGAACCGTCATTCAGTTCGATAAAGCCGATTTTCTTCGAATTCCGATTTGTTCTTACCCATCCTTGAAGATCAATGGTCTGTCCGTCAAATTTTGACGGATCTTCTTTCAGTTTTTTTGCCAGCATAGTTTCCTTCCTTTCATAAAAAAAGATCATTCCTGCAAGGAACGATCAGTAACCGCGGTGCCATCCTGTTTTGCGCTGTACCAGCGCACCCTTTTGCTGCTTAACGCGCAGACACGGGACCGTCTACTTCATTTCTCCGGTCCGACTCCGCAGTCGTTGTCCGCATGCGTACCATACCCGCTTTCACCAGCCGCAGGCTCTCTGCCATGGTCCATCATGCATTCTACTGCTTCTTCGTCACTTCATCCAATGAATTTGTCTGAAAAACAAGTTCCTGAATCGATGATACCACATCGACAACTTTAATGACAACACCTTTAGGCACTTTAAAATGCTCGTGCGTAAAATCCACGATCCCTTTGATCCCGCATCCTACCAGACGATCCACAGTCTCCTGCACATTGTGCGAGATCGTCAAAATCGCAATACGGCATCCTTCAGGGATCTTCTCTTCCAGCTCGTTCATCGAGTACACCTCGACACCAAACATTTCCCTGCCGCATTTTTCGGGATCCGCGTCAAACGCGCATGCGATCTCTCCGACCACATGATCCCATTTATTGTAGTTCAGCAGGGCCCGCCCGAGGTTGCCCGCCCCGACGAGAATGATCTTTTCATCAAAATTAACACCAAGCTGCGCATTGAAAATATCGATCAGCTTATTTACATCATAACCATATCCCTGTTTGCCCAGATTGCCTAAAAATGAAAAATCCCGGCGGATCGTTGTCGGCTCGATATCGACAAGATTCGCAAGCTCTTTGGACATGACACGCTCTACCCCGTTTTTCTGCAGGCGGCGCAGAGCCTTCAAGTATACCGGATATCGATGAAGTGTCGCTTTTGGCACATCTATATTCCGCATAAGTCTATCACCATAAACATTATACAACAAAATTTGTATTTGTGAAATTTTTTACAAACATGCACTACTAATTTTTCGGTTTCCGCTTGTGGAACAGGCTGACCTGCGCACTGCTGCGCCGGCTCATTTCCATTTCCTGCAGCAGAGGATCGAGCAGATCCATGTCCTTTTCGATTTCCTCGACAATCTGATTGTCAAGGATCCGGAACCGGAAATACACATACATGGCGCCTGCGCTTGCCAGAGCGATCAGCAGGCTATACAGCATCGGCACATGAAACCCGTAGACAAAAAGGACCAGGATCAGAGAATACAGAAGCACATCGATCCATAAAAAACGTTTCGTCTTTATTTCCTCGAGCCGCTCGATCGTGCGGCACCGCTGAAAGTAAAGCGACATGAAATCCTCGCGCAGAGGCGGCGTAAAATCCACCATCTTGAACCGGGCCCGTTTATATTTTCTTTTTTTCGCATCCGCAACCATCTGCATCTTTACAAGACAGTATCTTTTTTCCCGCCGGTGATCCATCTTGTCATATTTATCATAATTCATCTGCAGCAGTTTCAAATAATCGTTTTCCGTGACCTCTTCATAGCTCATGCTCTGCATCAGCACATCAAGCTTGAGCGAATTGGTCGAAAGGAAGCTGATCTCATGGGCCGCTTCCTGCTGGATGCGGCAAAGCGAAAAATAATATTTATCAGTCGAAACCGCCATCGAGATACCTTTTTAAGATTTTGGCCATCTGATCCGGACACGAGGTCTTTTTTCTTTCGCACACGATCCCGTCGCAGCGTTCGATAAATTCCTCGATCCGCATGCCGGCCGCCAGCGCACTGATCCCCTTCGAACTGCCATTGCACCCGTTATAGGTTGTGATCGAACAGATCGTATCTCCATCCAGTTCGAAGACCATCTTCGTCGAACATACGCCGCAAGGCTTTGATTCCAGAGTTCTCGTCATACCAATCTTCCTTTCATTCGTTTCAATATATTTGCGCTCAGCAGCGCGATACACAATCCAGCCGCGATCGACAGAGCCAGGAGCACAGGCAGGAACAGCTGCATAAAAAACTGATCATACAAAATGGTGATCGCGAGCACCTGTCCTATATTGTGGAAACAGGCTCCAAGAATGCTCACCCCGTAAATAGAAAACACTTTGGACCGATACGCGAGGATCATGGCAGCCATCGAAAAGATCCCGCCCGTCACAGAAAGGATGAACGGCACCGAAAACAGCGTCCCCTGCATGAGCGAGGCCAGAAAGATCCGCCCAAGACAAACAACCACAAGATCCTTCGGACCGTACGCATACAAAGCAAACAGACCGACAATATTGGCAATTCCGATCTTGTAGCCCGGAACGATCATAACGACCGGAAAAAAGCTTTCGATCAGCTGGAAAATGATCCCGAGCGCAATAAGAAAAGCAAGGATCACACTTTTTTTCGCACTCACTGGATCTGCACATCCTCTCCGTCCTGCTCCCCTTCAATCGTGATCACCGTATCGTTAGGAAGACAGACGATCGGCGTGTTCGGGCTGTCGACAAACCCCTGCATCGAACAATAGTGGTGAGGCGAGTTTTCCTGTTCGACACGCACCGCCTGATCCTTTACCTCGATCTTTACATCGCCAAGCGTCCCGTCGACCGTGTATTCGCCATCCCGGTTCAGGTCGATCCGGAGCACCTCGTCGCTGCGTACCTTCACCACCGCCGTTTTCGCGCCAGCCGGCCAGAGCACGACAGGAACGATCATGACCAGGGCAAGGATCATGACCGTCACGATCAGGATCTGATCGGCTTTTGTCATCGTATACGGATCACGCATTGACGATCACCTTGATCGGCTGCTCGATCTTGTTGCCGTACCGGTCGGATATCGTTACGATAATTTCATGCTCGCCCGTCTGCGCCGTCAGATCCGAAGGCGCCTCATAGCTGACTCCCGAAAGATCGGTTGCATGAAACACGCTGTCCCAGTCGATCGTGCCATTGAGAGGCACGCTGATCTCGTCCGGATGTTCCACAAGCGTAGGCGGCAGCGTATCTTTGATCTTGATCCGGAACGGCGTTTCCTGGCTGCCGTTGCGGATTTCGAAATCATATTCGCCGACCACCAGATATTCCTTGCCCAAAGTGACGAACCGGTTGTCTTTCTTGGCGATCCCGCGTGTTGCCGGAATGACCTTCAGCTGCCCCGATTGAAATTTTTCTCCATTTTTTATATATAAAGACGGATTGGCATACACATCCTTGCCCAGTTCGATCGTGAACGTATGCTTCTGCAGCTCGATCGGCTGCGCGCAGGCACAAAGCAGCGCAGAGCTCAGGGCCAGGATCATCGTTTTATTCCTTTTTTTCATCCGGATCCCTCCATGGCGCGGCCATCGTCCTGATCTTGGAAAGACGGTGCTTCATCCCGGATTTGGAAATCGTCTCGCCATATTCCGCATACATTTCATCGCACAGCTCGTTGATGTTCGCTTCCGGATGTTTTTTGCGCACGTCCATGACCCGCACGATCTTTTCCGGAATACGAAGGCTTGCCCGGTTGCTCTCCAGGATCTCGATGCATTCCAGCTGTTCCCTGGCCGCCTTGAACGCTTTCATCTCGTTGGCCACTTCGCAGTTGTCCAGGCGCGTGAGCTGATTGTAGAAATCACGCTGGATCCTGCTGTCCTCGAACTGGAACAGCGCATTGCTCGCGCTGCACAGACGCAGAAAATCCGCGATCTTGTCGCCTGCCTTCATATAGACGATCCACAGCGACTTGCGCTCGATGACCCGGGCCGGCAGATAGAAGCGTTCCATCTGTTTCGCGATCGCGCCAGCCAGCTGTGCGTTGGCCACGGCGATCTCGCAGTGGTAATTGGTCGTTTTCGGCGAATTGACCGATCCGCCCGCAAGAAAACATCCCTGCAGATAGGCACGCGCATTTTTTTCGGACCGGACCCATTTATAAGGCGGCGTGCTGTGCAGCCCGGTATCGTTAAGGATCATCAGATCTTCGAGAATTTCGTCTGCCCGATCAAAGATCTGAAGCCGGTAGATATTGTTTTTTTTCAGCTGCATCTTTTTCAGCACCGACAGACGGCAGTCCGCCTTATACAGCCGTTTGACCAGATTAAAAATATGTTTGATAATTCCTGCATTTTCCATCTGGAAAGATACATACATTCCCTGCCAGTTCATATGGAGCGTGGCTTTGACCTGAAAAAGCGCACACAACTGCGCTTTTGCCTGATAATCGTCCAGCTCGTCCAGACAGATTTCCGCTTTTACATCACTTGTGAACGACATCAGATCTTTTCCAGTATTTCCTCTACGGCTTTCTGGACAGCGTCCGGGTTGTGCCGGATGCGGCCTTTCTCGTCCAGATAGATCAGATTGCGCCTGATCACCGTGTAGTTTTCCGTTTCTTTTTCCAGCTTCACCGGATAGGAGCCTTCCGCTTCATAGTTTTCCCGCACAAAATCCGGGATCACGCTTTCATTGAATACAGCCACGTCGACCGGATTTTTGAAAGAATGCTTTTCGAGTGCCCGCACATGATCCTGCAGCGTATATCCGTCGGTCTCGCCTGGCTGGGTCATCGCATTGCAGAAATACACTTTCGGGCACGGATTTTCATAGATCGCCTGCGAAATCTCTTCAATGATCAGATTCGGGATGACCGACGTATACAACGAACCGATCCCGTAAATGATCAGATCCGCGTTTTCGATCGCTTCGATCGCCTGCGGATACGGAGTAATGTGCTGCTGGTAAAATACCTTGTCGATATGGTTCGATACGGTCGGGATATTCTTCTCTCCGCGCACGAGCGTGCCATCCTGCATCAGCGCGTACAATGTCACGACATCCAGCGTGCTTGGCAGGATCTTTCCTTTGACATTCAGGATGCGGGAAATCGACTGTATCGCTCCCATGAAGGAGCCGGTCGTGTCCATCAGGGCCAGGAAGATCAGATTGCCAAGACTGTGCCCGCCAATGTCCTCGTCGCCCTCGAACCGGTAGTTCATCAGTTCGGTGAACAGGGTCTCGTTTTCCTCGAGCGACATCGCACACAATACGTGACGGATATCTCCCATGGCAGGCACGTGGTACACGTCCCGGATCCTGCCCGTGCTTCCGCCGTCGTCGGCCACTGTGACGATCGCGGTCAGATTCACGTTCTTTATTTTTTTCATGCCCATCATCATGCTGGACAGACCGGTCCCTCCGCCGATCACTACGATATTTTTCATTCGAACGCGCCATCCCTTTCGCTTTCGACATTGTCGTCGATGTCGCGGTGGCTCTTGAAGCACCGGTATTTGTCTTTGTATTTGTCGAACAGATAGTTGCAGATGCTTACCGAACGATGCTGTCCTCCGGTGCAGCCGACTGCAACGATCATATGCGACTTGTTCTGGCGGTCGTACGATTCGAACGTAAAGTCAAGATAGTCGCTCAGACGCTTTACAAATTCCTTCGTCTCGCTGGCTGTCATGACATAGTTGTACACTTCCTCCTGATTGCCGGTCTTTTCGCGCAGGCTCGGCTCGTAAAATGGATTGGGCAGGAAGCGGACGTCGATGATCTCGTCCGCATCCATCGGGACACCGTGTTTAAAGCCGAACGACTGGAACGTGATCGTAAATTCTGTCTTTTCGTTCGTGCGGAACCGGTGGCGGATGCGGTTGGCAAGCGCCTGCGGTGTCAGCTTGGTCGTATCCACATGAAAGGTGTTCTGCGCGTTTTCCTGCAGATGATCGAAATAGTCGCGTTCCATTTCGATCGCATCTTCAAGCGTGGATGCGCGGTTGGTCGCGATCATCGGATGCTGGCGGCGCGTAAAGCGGTAGCGCAGCAGCAGCTCATCGTCGCTGCAGTCCAGAAAAATGATCTGGATATTGTTGGTGTTGTTGTCAAAGTATTTCACAAAATAAACGTAGTCGATGGCGGAGACCGACAGCGCTACGGATTTATATTTCGTCTTTTTTTCATCGAGCAGGGCTTCCAGATCAGGAAGCAGCTCTTTCGGGAAGTTATCGATACAGTAATAGCCGAGATCTTCGAGCGCGTTCATGGCGCTGCTTTTTCCGGCCCCGGACATGCCGGTTACCAGAACGATATTTTCATTCATTCGTATTTCTCCCTTCTGAATATTTACGTTTCATTATAGCACATCGAGCTCATGTACAAAACCCAGGATCGTATTTGCCAGCTTTCGCGGCTTATCGGTATTCACTTCATGCCTTGCGCCCGGAATGATTTCCAGCCTTGAATCGGGCAGTCTTTCAAAAAGCGCGTACGCTCCTTTCCGGTTCGCTTTATCCTTCTCGCCGCACACGATCAGCGTATCGGTCTTGACCAGTTCCACATTTTCGGTATACGGCAGCGTTTTGAGCGAATCGAGCAGCGACACGCACTGATCCTTGGGCAGGCGCATTTTATCAAAGTATTTTTTCGGCATCAGTTTCATGACCTGATTCTGAAACGCGAGCACGTTGCGGCTCACCGTGTACGGCACGCCGATCAGGATGAGCCCGGACACTTTTTCCGGATGCTTTTTGGCGTATTCCAGAGCCAGGATGCCGCCTAGCGAAAGCCCGCAGAGCACAAATTCCTGTTCAGGAAGCATGGTGCAGTAGTGTTCGAAGCCTTCGAGCAGGCTTTCGAGCGTCATCGGTCTGGCAGCCGCCAGATCATACAGAGCGGGCACGCTCGTTCTGATTCCTTTGTGATTCAGGATCGTTCGTACCATTTTCCAGTTGGAGCCTGTTTGTCCCAGGCCATGCAGCAAGATCATTCTCATAGTTATTGTCCCCTTATTTCATTTTTTTAATTATACATCCAAAATATGAAAAAAAGCTGAAATACACACAATCGGGCAAAAGAAAAACCGCTGAAGATCAACGGCAGTTCCATTCATTCATGTTCAAATTTTTCGATCGATCTGATATGTCCGAGCACGACGATGCCGTCGCCGAACTCGAACGTGTATTCGGGATCGATATTGGTGATCGTCTCGTCGCCGTGTTCGATCGCGATGATGTTCAATCCGTACTTGGCGCGCAGATCGGTTTCCGCTACCGTTTTGCCGACGATCGAATCCGGCACGCTCATCTCGTAGATCTCCGTATCGGCGTTGAGCGAAAAATAGTCGATCAGATGGTTGGAAAGAAGGCGTTTTCCAAGCCGGACCCCCATATCGTGCTCAGGATAAACGACTTCTGCCCCCAGACGTTCCAGGATCTGTCCCTGTTCTTTTGTCGTTGCCTTGGCAATGACGCGGGGCACTCCCAGATTGATCAGGTGCAGGGTAGCCAGGATGCTCGATTCGATCGCATTTCCGATGCATACGACCCCGACCTCGCAGTTGCGCACGCCGATCTCGTCAAGTGCTTCTTTCGTGATATGTTCGACCACGAACGCGTAGGGTGTCAGCTCGCGCAGCTCCTTCACGCGTTCCGGATCGCGGTCGCAGATAATGATCTGATGTCCGGCCAGAGCCAGCGTCGTCGCCAGCGCACTTCCGAACCGTCCGACTCCGATGATCGCAAAAGATCCGGAATCCTTCCCTTTTTTTGCCATAAAATAATTTCTCCTTTTTTATCCGATCATGATGTTTTCTTCTGTATACGATGCGGCACTGTTTCCTTTTAATACCCATAATGTGGCGATCGTTACCGGACCAAGGCGGCCGATGAACATGCATACGATGAGCACGATCTTGCTTCCGATCGACAAATACGGAGTGATCCCTACGGTCGATCCGACCGTCGCAAACGCGGATGTCACTTCGACAAGCGCTTCATAGAGCTCGATATCCGGCTCGAAAACAAGCAGCAGGAACGTGCCGGTAAAAACGACCGCAAGGCCGAAGAAAATGACGGTCAGCGCTTTTTGAAAGATCAGGCGCGGAATCTTGCGGTGGAACACCTCGTGGCGGTTGTTCTGGATGGTGCTCGAAATGGCCATGAACGCGAAGGTAAAAAACGTTGTCGTCTTGATACCGCCGCCAGTCGACCCGGGCGAAGCGCCGATAAACATCAGAACGCAGAACACAAGGATGGCCGGCTGCGTGAACTGAGCGATCGGATAAGTATTAAAGCCGGCTGTACGCGCAATCACGCTCTGGAACCAGGCCTCGAGCCATGTCTGCTCTGTCGTCCATTTCAAAAGCAGGGTGCCGCCAACAAGAAGCGTGACTGTCATCGTGATGACGATCTTCGTGTTCAGCTTCAGATTTTTCCAGCGAAACCGGTTGCGCAGCACATCGAACATCGCCAGAAATCCGAATCCTCCCAAAATGACCAGCGCTGTCGTGACAAGATTCATCGGGACATTGTCTGCGTAATTGAGCAGCGAATCATATCCGCCCAGAATATCGAAGCCGGCATTATTGAACGCGGAGACGGAATGGAAAAGACCGTATCCGATCGATGTGGCCGCCCCGTAATCCGGCAAAAAGATAAAGAAGGAAAAAACCGCTCCTGTCAGCTCGATGACAAAGGTCAGGATCAGAAACGATTTGATCGTCTGGATCAGTCCGCCGTAGCCTGAAAAGTTCATGGCTTCCACGACAAGCTGCCTTGTTTTCATTCCGATCTTTTTCCCGATCAGAAGAGTAAATAAAACACCGATCGTTGCCACACCAAGCCCTCCGATCTGAATGAGTACGGCAAGCAGCGTGTAGCCGAACGGCGTAAATGTATCCCCTACCGGCACTGTGGTCAGTCCGGTCACGCACACGGCGCTCGTCGATACGAACAAGGCATCGATAAAGCTGACAGGCGAAGCTGCCTTATGAGCCAGGGGCGTCATGAACAGCAGGGCGCCGATCAGGATAACGGCCAGGAAGCCCATGGATAATAGTCGTGCGGGAGTCTGGCGGTTAAACCAGAATAGTACTTTTCGCATGTTGTAATTCCACCTTAAAATCAATTTGTATACATAAAAATTAAGCCCTGTTCATACAAAAAGCAAGCATAAAGATTACTTCCCGGCTATATTTGTATCTGTTTTTTCCGGAAGCGCTTTTCGAAAAAATCCGTCTTGCTGTCACATTGTATTTTTAAATTCTGAAATATGTTGTATCATTGAAATGAACAAAGGAAGTATTTGCATTATGAAAACAGTATTATTTTTGGATATTGACGGTGTGCTCGCGCCCAAGCAGATGTTCGATCCGTACGCGCTCGAGCCGGACCTGAAATACAGGCTGGCACAGGAAAAGAACGATCCATCCATCGAAAAGCTTCCGGATACGCTTGTCAACCAGGTATATCATCATTTCGACAAGGAGAGCTGCGCGCTGATCGGACAGCTGGCCGATCAGTTCGATGCCAATATCGTTCTGACTACTTCATGGCGGCTGTTCTTCAGTCTCGAACAGATGAAGGCAATATTGAATATTTTCGATCTCGGCCCGTATGTAACGGGAATGACCGAGGAAGGCATACCGCGTTACCGGGTTATTCAGGATTATGTCATGCATCATGGCATTGATCGTTTCGTGGTGATCGACGATCTGAACATGATGCGTCAGTTTCCGAATCATTTCGTACATGCCCGTTTCCGTTTTGAAAAAGAACAGTACGATAATGTCAGAAAGCTGCTGTCATGGCAGGTATAAAAAGAAAAAGACGGATATTCATGGCTCTTACGATCGGGCTCATGATCGCGATTTTTCTTTTTTCCTCGCAGCCTGGCGATGAATCGTCTTCGGCCAGTTTTTTTCTTGCCCGCTTTCTGGTTCCGCTTTTCGGAACGGATCTGGCCCAGCTCATTGTCCGCAAAGGCGCTCACTTTACGATCTACATGGTCCTTGGCTTTTGTGTCTATCCGTGTTTTGACGACAGGAAAAAATTCTGGCTCGCTTTTCTGGTCTGTGTGCTGTATGCGTGCAGCGACGAGGTGCACCAGCTTTTCGTGGCCGGACGAAGCGGTCGTCTGCTGGATGTGCTGATCGACAGTCTTGGCAGCCTGAGCGGTCTTGCGGTTTCCTGCCTGTTGAACAATTTTATAAAAAAAGGGTGAAACTTCGCTTGAAAAGCAAAACACTTTTCGCAAGTTTTACCTTTTTTTTCAAATATGCTAAACTTGTAGTGGTGATACTTATGAACGAACGTATAAAACGGATCGTTCGTCTTTTTCTGGCGGCTGACTGCGTCATCCTGCTGATCTATGCTTCGGTGAATTACTGTATCCCGTTCCTGAACTCGCTTGTTCATCCTGTCCGTTATATCAGGACAGACGAGGAGGTCCTTCATGTGACGAGCCTTTCGATCGACCAGGGCGAAGCGAGCGAGCATCCTGTTGCTCTGGTAAGAGGAACGAAGGTCCAGCTGCTTGACACCAACGGAGAGCAGGCCGAAGTGGAATTCAATGGCGAAAAGCTCACGGTTCCCGCAAGCCATCTGGCGAAAACGCTCGAAGAGTGCGTGGATACGCCCTACGTGTATCCGCGGCGGCTGATCAATTTATTTGACGAAAAAGACGGAAAGCTCACCGCTGAATCGGCTTCCAAAGGGGAACAGCTGGAGGTCGTGAACGTGAGCACGAACGATCTAGATCCGACTACTGGGATAGTGAAATGGTATGAGATCACCAAAAACGACAAACGATACTGGGTACCTGGCGCATGGGTGGAAACAAACGAGAAACGTGCTGTGCGCAATTACGGGACCAACGTGTCATACACGACAGACTGGAACGAATATTACGGAAAAGATCATTCGAAAGATGCCTATATCGATCAGATCGACTACAAGCCGATGATCAAACCGGCCTATGACGATAATGTGATGCCGGAAACTGTCAATGCCTACCATGTGTCCATGGAAAATTTTATCAGCAACCAGCAGGAGCTTCTGGCTTTGAAGGATCATACGTCGATCAATGCGCTGGTCGTTGAATTCAAGACCGATGACGGGATCGTATGTTACGAGTCCAGCGTGCCGGAAAAGTATCTGAAAGATCCTTCGGCGGCGATCAGTCCGCAGATCACGATCGAACAGCTCGAAAAGGATTTTGAGCGTTTCGAGAAAGCCGGATATTATATGATCGCGCGCATCTCTGTGTTCAGGGATCCGGTCTTTGCGTCGCAGAATCCGAAAGAAGCGTATTCGAACGCGGATGGCTCGCCAGCCATTGTCAACGGTGTGGCATGGCCGTCGCCGTTTTCGCGCAAAGCGTGGCTTTACAATGTGGATCTTGCACTCGAGATCGCGCCGTTCGTCAACGAAGTGCAGTTCGACTACATTCGTTTTTCCGAATATTCGACGAAAATGTCCGGGGATCTCGGACTCGATTTTCACAATACGTATGATGAAAGCCGGGCCGCAGCGATCCAGGGATTTCTGATGTATGCGCACACCAAGCTGGAGGAACAGCATGTATATGTCGGGGCCAACCTGTTTGCCTGGCCGGTCGTGATGCGCGACGACCAGGATATCGGGCAGTTTCTTCCTGCCATGGCCAATGCGGCGGATGTGATCTCGCCGATGCCGTATCTGGATCATTTCCAGTATACAGGACAGACTCCGCAGGAAACGATCTATTCTTTTTCCTCTCTGGTCCGGACGCAGCTTGATGCGCTGGAAGAACCGGCTAAATACCGCACGTGGATCCAGGGCTACAGTCTCGATCCGGACAGCGTCAGACAGGAGATCGACGGAATCCATCAGGCTGGATATGACGGCTACATGGTATGGGCCGGCAACGGGGATATGGAGATCCTGCGTTACATCGAGCCTGGCCTGCAGTAAAAATTTTAGAAGATCGAAAGACCGGTCAGAAATGGCCGGTTTTTGTTTTCCCATCATTCTGCGCAATTTCCTATGCAAATGATTTTAGTTTGATCCATAAAATTGATAACATTTTAGCAGATAGGAGATTGGTAAACGTATGAATAATACAAACAATAAACTGTCGTATGAATCATTTTCAAATAAGCAGCGAACCTTGGTAACGATCGGTTGCCTTGGGCTTATTTTCTCGACAGGAGCTTATGGCTTATCTTTAGCAACGATCCAGGGACCGCTGCTGCGCAGTATCGGCGCAGAATCCGCCTTCTCTCTCGTTGCGATCATTGGTGCGCTGGCTATGTGCATCATGACTCCGATCGGTGGCCGCTTGTGCGATATTTTCGGTATCCGCAAGGTCGTTCTGGTCGGCGGCATCATTGCGATCATTTCCGGACTGATTTTTCCGTTCGCGAAAAACCTGCCTCTCTTTATCGCATGCTACTTCTTCCTCTATCTTGCCGAAGGAGCATTCATCACATCGCCTTATATCATGGCAAATATCATCAACAAGCCGAAAGATGTTCCTAAGATGATGGGTCTCATCTCCGCGATGCTCGGACTTTCCTCATTCCTCGGATCCTATCTGGCTGGTGTATTGACCGATCACAATATGATGACCTTGGCGATCCTGTTCCCGATCATCGGGCTGCTTGTCGGCGTGCCATGCATCGCCCTGAACTACCCGTCCCAGGAACGTTCCACCAGTGTCAAGCTCGACATTCCGGGCATCATCCTTCTGGTGCTCACGCTTGCCGGCATCCTGCTCGGCCTCAACTTTGGACCGGCTGCCGGATGGAGCCATCCGATCGTCATCACATGCTTTATTGTCGGTATCCTTTCCCTGTTCGTTCTCATTTGGTACGAAAAGAAACCGGAAAGCCCGCTGATCCCGCTGAGAATGTTCAAGAACAAACAGTACACGATGCTGCTTGTCATTACGTTCCTGGTCGTATTTTATATGAGTGCCGTTTCGACTTATGTCCCTCGTTCTGTCCAGGACATCCTGCAGCAGAGCGTGACGGTCAGCGGTACTATCACCATACCGCGTACGATCATTACCGTACTGCTGCCTAGCTTCGTCGGTGTCTGGCTGTCCAAGAACCTGGCCAAGAACACAGTCATTTCGCTGGTCATTGCCGGTTTATGTATCGGCGTCGCCTTTACAGGACTGATCTATGTCGGTCCGCACATGCCGGTATGGTTCATTATCGTCATGGTCGGCCTGACTGGTATTGCGGACGCATTCCGTTCCGTATGTATCACGCCGGAAGCGCAGACGCTGCTTGCTCCGAAGGATATGGGTATCGGTACTTCGTTCATCGGTTTCGTCATTTCGCTGTCCAACGTCGTGTCGGCAACGGTCGACGGTATCGCGTATGATACGCTTCGTCTTTCTGTTCCTGGCATCCCGGGAATCACGGAAGGTGTCGATACGGTATTCCTGATCGCGGCAGTCACTGGTTTTGCGACATTCCTGATCACATGGCTTGTCTACAGCAACATGTCCAAGAAACGTCTGAAAAAACTGGCTGAAGAAAAAGCGCAGTAGATCATATCATTTCAAGACCGGTTTTCCGGTCTTTTTTTCATCAAAAAAAGCGGATCAGTATCCGCTTAAAAATGATAGGTTTTGTTGACAAACTTTTCGGCATTGACGATCACACGCTCGTGGCTTCCCTCGCCGATCAGATCTTCTCCCTGGTATGCTTCCACCCAGAAGCTGACTTTCCGGTCGTTCTCCACGTTCGTGATAGTGGCGACGATGCGGATCACAGCGCCTAAAGGCGAAGCTTTGACATGACTGACATTCAGTTTGGTCCCGACGCTGGTCAGATCCTCATCCAGTTTAAGACACTGGCAGGCCGCCTCTTCCATCCAGGCGATCATCTGCGGCGTGGCCAGTACGTTCAAAGAGCCGGATTTCATGGAAGTTGCCAGTCCGGATTCTTCCACGACACGTTCGATTTCTGCTTTTGTATTCATCATAAAGCGATTGTCCTTCTTTCTTTGTTAATAAAATTTTAATGAATACTGTGGATCAAATCAAGAAGGAGAACCGTGATATGTGTTATAATCTACACCATGAACGATATATTAATTTATAAAAAATCAAAAAACCGGGTCATTGCCCATGAAATTTTTTATTTTATTTTTATTTGCGCATGGAATATGCTGACCTACTACGTGCTTTCGCTTGATTTTTTCAGCAATTCCGTGTTCGCCTATACGTATGTTGGAATCGGTCTGGCCCAGACATTGATCTTTGGTGTCGCCTTCGGTCTTTTGCTGACAGGAAAGAAATGGAGCCGGATCATTTACTGGGTGGCTTTTGCTGGCAACCTCGCCTTGTTCTACATTCCAATCAAGGCGCTGCTGAACAATCTGGCCCAGTTCATGACGTATGGCGCCTGCCTGGGACTGATGTTTATCGAAATGCTCATCCTGTTCAAGGTCGGTCTGTACTTTTACCAGAACCCGTACTGCCGCATTTTCTACGATCATATCGTATCCGAAGAGCTGGAAGAAAAATTCGCTGCCCAGGCAAGAGAAAGAAAGCTCACCTTGCAGGAAACGGCTGTTACGAATATGGCCGGCCGCCAGCTGCAGGAAACGGTCGAGGAACAGGAAATAGTCGAAGAACAGGAACAGCCGGAACCTCTGACCTATCCGCAGCTAGCGCTTCGCCTGGGGATCTGCGTTTACGGAGAACTCGTCGTATTCCCGATCCTGTGTGCCGTTTTCTCCAACTATTTTGCCAGCTACAATCTGCAGGAAGTTTTCGCGCTCAAGGACATGTTCATGCTCTGCATTTTTTCCGCGTTCATCTGGACGATCCCGGTCTTTTATTTATACTATGACCAGCCGCGGTCGAAAATGATCGCATGGATCTGTATCGCGATCGAGATCCTTATCATGATCTGGACCGGATTCAGGCTGTACGGCTATTTCGATTCCGGAACCTATCCGCTTCGCGCCATCCTTCTGTTTGCGGCATTCGATCTTGTCCGCTACATTGTCCTGTTCGTATTTGTCAAGCCCGTGCTCACAAACGAACACGTGCCGGCACAGATCCATCTGCCATAAAGTCCGTTTACCGGGCTTTTTTTCTTTTTCCTAAAATAAAAACGGCCTTATAGCCGTTTTCCGTTCACCCATTCCAGATATTCGATCAGATCATCGAAATTTCCATGAGGAAATAAATTGATATTCGTATGGCTGCGGTCGATCAGATGATCGGTCGCAAGGAACACGTGCATGCCTAGCCTGGCACAGACCATGTCCTCGTCCACATCATTGCCTACCATCAGACATTCGGACGGATCCAGATCGAATTCCTTCAGGATATTTTCATAATACACAAGACTTGGCTTGCAGGCCCGGCTGTTTTCATACGTCGTGATGAGTTCAAAATCCGTTTCATCCAGACCGGCCCACGCGACCCGGCTTTTCGTAGCGATCGCCGGAAACAAAGGATTGGTGGCCAGGATCAGCGAGTAGTTGTCCTTGAGCCGGTCGATCAGCTCCCTGCTTTTCGGATTAGCCGGACACACCTTTTGTATGCTCTGAAATTCCTTGTGATAAAACGCGTCGAAAGCCGGAATGCTGTCGTAAATACTGTTGCCATATAATTCGCTCATCCTTGTCCAGAATACATCCTCGTTCTTTTTCTCTCCCCCGTTCTGGATCATTTTTTTTGTCGCGTCCCAGATGCTGCGCGTAAGCTGCTCCGGCTCAAATTCTCTGGCAAACGTGCGGGCCAGCTCGCCGAAATAAAGTTTTACAAATTCCTCCTGGTCCATCGGGAGCAGCGTCCCGTCCAGGTCAAATAAAATCGTCTTGATCATAGGTCAATTATATACGATCGGAAGAACGATAGAAAGGGATGTTCCTTCGTTTTCTCTGGATGAAAGCGTGATCGTTCCGTCGTAAAACAGCACGACATGTTTAACTATGGACAGTCCAAGGCCAGTTCCCTGTGTCGTATGATTGCGTGCGCGGTAAAAGCGCTCGAACACTTTTTCCTGCTCTTCTTTGCCGATCCCGATCCCGGTATCGCGCACTTCGAAACGCAGCAGGACACCATCCTTTCGTGCCGAGACATCGATCGATCCGCCGTCTTTGTTGTAGAGGACCGCATTGACCACCAGATTGGAAACCAGCTCTTCTATATAAGGCCGGTATGCATAGACAAGGATCTTTTCCATATCCGAACGGACCGTGATATGCCTTTGTTCCATTTTTGCTCTCAGGCTTTCGATGATCCCGGTTACCAGTTTTCCGAAATCGATCACTTCCTTCTGGCCGGGCTGCTCATGGGACTCCAGACGCGATATGATCAGGATGTCCTGGATCAGTCCGGTCATCCGTCTGGTGGATGCAAGAATATGGTCAACACAGTCGCGCTCTATTTCGGGACCGGCCCCGCCGGTATCCAGCAGCTCGGCATAGCCCTGAATGCTTGTAAGGGGCGTTTTCAGTTCGTGGCTTGCGTTGGCAAAAAACTGCTGCTTCATACGCTTGTCCTTTTCGAGATCTTCGATCTGGGAATGGATCTTGCGATCCATCTCCTCGATGGAAGACGTAATTTCCTGCAGTTCCGGATATTTGTATTGTTCGAAAACGATCGGCTCCTTCTGCTTGCGGCGCACTTTCAAAGAAATCTGATGGATCGGCTCGAGCAGCACCCGGGAAAAATGATGGATGCATAAATACGCGATCCCGGCCGCCAGTGCGAAAAGGATCACGAAGACCGGGATCGTCTGGCGCACGCTTTGATTCAGGCCTTCAAGCGGCATCGCGAGCCGGATGATCATTTTCTGGGCCGGCAGATACTTGGCCACATACAAATAATTGATGTGCGCGGTCTGGGAATAGCGCGTCTGGCTTCCGCTGCCGTTTTTCAGAGCCATCTCTACTTCCTTGCGGTGCCGGTGGTTTTCCGTTTCATAGATATATGTGTCCCTTGTCACATTGCCGTTTTCGTCGATCACGCTTAAGCGGATATCGTTTTCATTCAGCGTTTCGATATACTGATCGATATTCGTTTCGGAAATACTGATCAGATCGATCGTGTTCTCGAGACTCTTTACCTCCTCCTGAATGTACAAAGTATGGAATACGATATACAGTCCGAGAAAGGATATGGTCAGGATCAGCAGGACAATACACATAAATGTAAAAGTCATTCTTTTTCTCATACAGTTTCCTCTTTCCTATCTTACCAAAAAAAATCCCTTCCGGGATTTTTGGCTAGGCTTCCTGCAGCGTATATTCGGCCAGTTTCGAAGCATGGTCCGAAATACGTTCATAATTGTAGATCGTGTCCAGAAAGTAGATTCCTTCGCGCACATTGTATTTGCCCGAGTTCAGACGGTCGATATACGTTTCGCGCATACGGCTTTCCATTTCGTCGACCCGGTTCTCATGTTTCTCCACTTTTTCGTAATGATCGATATCGTAGCTTTCGCGCATCTTGAGCGCATACTTCATCGTCTTGTAGGCCTGGGAGGAGATCGTATTGATATCTTCGATCGTGTATTCGCTCATTTTTTCATCCAGCATATCTTTTGCACTGTCGCGGATATTCATGCAGTAATCCGAAATCCGCTCAATGTGATTGATCATGAGCATGGCGTGCTGCATTTCTACCTGTTCGCGCGGAGGAAGAGTGGATGCGTCAAATTTTTCAAGATAGTTTGCCAGCTCTTTCTGGTATTCGTCGATCTTCTGCTCGTTTTCTTCCATTTTCGCAAAATGATCCGGATTGACCAGGACATCTCTTGAGAACGAAATATTTTCGAGCGCCAGCGTACCCATATGGATGATTTCCTGACGGATGGCGTCGAACGCGAAGCTTGGTCCCATCAGCATACGCTTATCAAGATGCACATACTTCTTTTCTTCCACTTCGCCATGGTCCGGGATCAGCCGTTCGGACATTTTGACCAGAACATTGGCAAACGGGAACAAGAGCACGGTGGTCGCAATATTGAATCCGGTATGGAACAGGGCAAGCGACGTGCCGCTCACGGTCGCATGGCTGATGGCCGGGTTGATCAGGAAGAATATCCAGACCGCTGTTCCGACAAGGATCGAGCCGATGATATTGAACAGCAGATGGAGCATCGCCGCTCTCTGGGCATTCCGGTGTGCTCCGATACACGAAATAAGAGCTGTGACACATGTTCCGATATTTTGTCCCAGGGCAATAAAGGCTGCCGAGCCCCAGTTGACCACGCCATTGAAGGCAAGGGTCTGCAGGATCCCCATCGACGCCGACGATGACTGGATGACAGCCGTGACCACAGCACCGACAAGAAGGCCGAAGAGCGGATTGGATCCGATCACAGTAAAGGCCTGATAAAAGATCGGTTCATCGCTGTATGGCGCGATCGCTCCCGACATCGTATTGAGCCCGATAAACAAAATCCCGAAACCGACCAGGATCGAAGAAACCTGTCTGGTCCGTTCTGTTTTTGAAAAAAGCATGATGGCCGTTCCCGCAACAAGAAGAAGCGGCGCAAAAAAATCAGGCTTGAAAAAAGATCCCCATTCCGACATCGATACGAGCCATCCGGTCATCGTCGTTCCGATATTGGCGCCCATGATGACGCCGATCGCCTGCGACAGATTCATCAGTCCGGCATTGACGAAGCCGACCACCATGACCGTTGTCGCAGAAGATGACTGGATGATGGCTGTGATCAGCGCCCCGACAAGCACGCCGACGATCCTGTTGTTGGTCAGGATAGCGAGCAGATTTCTTGTTTTGGCTCCTGCTGATTTCTGCAGACCGTCTGCCATGAGCTGCATTCCATATATAAACATTCCGAGACCGCCCCCAAAAGCGAGCAGGCTTTTTAATATTTCAGTATTCATTCCATGTTCCTCTCTGTTTTTCCTACTCTAAGAATAGCATTTCTCTTTTTTTCAAAAGTTAAAGGAACGTAAATGGTTGCCTGCTCGTGTTAACATAAAATTAACAAATGAAAAGCTGTCCGGACTATCAGACAGCTGGAAGATCAATGCATCAGTTTATGTTTGATGTTTCGAAGCACATCATATATTTTGAACGGGACCGGCTGGGCGATATAGGTGAAGTCGCCGATCAGTTCCTGCACTTCGGCATTGAAGCTTTTCTTGAACGTGAAAACTCCGTAATCCTGCGCCGCTTCGTCGAAATCGCCGCTGATCCCGTAGAAATTGTACCGGGAACATCCATGGTCGATCGCATACTGGATCATATGCCACTGGATCATAAAGGAGCCGGCAAACCGGTTGAGTTCCTTGTTGGATCCGGAAAGCAGATAGACAACTTCATATGACGTGATGATGAACGAGGCGGCTGCCAGATACAGGACGCTGCCGTACCCGTCCTTGTACTCTTTGATTTCGGCAAGCTTGCGGTCGCATCCGGCAATCGCGTATTCCGCTTCTTTTTTCCGGTTGATCTTTTTCTGGGAATCCGGTGTCTTTTCCAGTTCACGGCTTGCTTTTTCAAGCGCTCTCACTTGTTTTTCGCGGTCTTTTTTCACATTGTTTTCGTACTCATCCAGATCGACATAAGCCAGGCAGGCTTTAAAATCGTCCCCGAAATGATCGTAATACCGCTCGTATTTGGGCAGGTCAATCGTCGAAAAATGGCGTGTCTTTCCGGCCAGATCCACAAGATCTTTTAATATGTTCAGCTCTTCTCTGCCCAGTTCCTTGACCTTGACGCCCATCCGTTCGGCGTTCCGGATGCTCTGGCGCGTATTGGTATGCATCGCTTTGAACACTTCCTGCTTTGTTTTTCCTTCCAGATCCAGGGTCTGCATCCAGCGCGGCTCGAACGCGCTGTCGTAGCCGACACGGAATCCTTCATGATGAAAGCCTTCCTCCTCGAATACGTTTACGAGCGCGTCGCGTTTGTAGCCCTGGGCCGCTGTTCCGTCCGGATTGTGAGGCTGATAAGCAATATACGGATCCACTTTCATGTACAGGCAGTCGTTTTTGGCCAGAAACTTTTTCAGTTCCTGCAGAAAGAGGCGTACGGTCTGAAGATCGTCGTAATCGATCAGAAAGCCGCGCAGGGCCATATACAGCTTGTGTTTCCCGAATACGGGCAGCGATTCGAGAACGCTTGCGGCAACGAGTCTGCCGTTCTCTTCGAGGCCGACGTAGGTGTCGGTCCAGCTTGGCACGTTCGACTTGCGGAACTGCGCCATCTGGACCGACTGCCAGTAGTTCTTCTGTTTATATTGATTTCTGAATTCGTCAAACTGCAATTCAGTGATTTGTTTAAAGATCATTTTATTCCTCCATCCGAACCATTATAACAGAATTTCCATGAAAAAACCGAAACAGCGTTGTGTTTCGGTTATTTCGTTTCTGCTTATTTTTCGATGATCGATTCATTCCAGTGCTCGTTCGGCTTGATTTCGAGCAGATCGCATACAGTCGCGGCAATATTGGACAATCCAAGGTTGTCGTCCTGTTTCAGTTTCACATCGGCACCGTAAACGATGAACGGAACTTTGTTGAGCGTATGGCTCGTTTTTGCCTTGTGCACTTTTTCATCGGCTTTCGGCTTGTCATACATTTCATCCGCGTTTCCATGATCTGCAGTGATCAGAAGGATGCCGTTCACTTTATCAACCGCTTTGATGACGCGGGCAAGCGCGAGATCGACCGCTTCGACACCGATCACTGTGGCTTCCAGGTTTCCGGTATGGCCGACCATGTCGCCGTTTGGATAATTCGTGCGCAGGAAGCCGTATTTTCCGGATTCGATCGCTTCGATGAACTGATCGGTAATTTCTGCCGATTTCATCCATGGGCGCTGTTCGAACGGAATGACATCCGACTGCACTTCCACATACGTTTCGAGCTCGTCATCGAATTTCTCCGAACGGTTTCCGTTCCAGAAATACGTTACGTGACCGAATTTCTGCGTTTCGCTGATCGCGTATTCATTGACTCCGGCATTGACAAGCTCTTCTGTCAATGTATAGCGGATCTTTGGAGGCTCGGTCAGATATTTTTTAGGAATATTGAGGTCCGCATCGTACTGGAGCATTCCGGCAAAATTAACGTCCGGCTTGTTTCCGCGGTCAAACTTGTCAAATTCGTCGCCTTCGTCAAATGCGCGGCAGATTTCCTGGGCACGGTCGCCGCGGAAGTTGAAGAGGATCACGCTGTCCCCGTCTTCGATCTTTCCTACCGGTTCGCCGTCTGCCGCAATGACGAATCCCGGAAGATCCTGGTCAACGACGCCGCTTTCCTTGCGGTATGTTTCGATCGCTTCGGTCGCGGACGCGAACTGACGTCCCTGTCCGTGAACATGGATGTTCCATCCTTCCTCGACCATCGGCCAGTTTGCTTCGTAACGGTCCATCGTGATCTGCATACGTCCGCCGCCGCTTGCGATACGGGCATCGAATGTATCGTCGTTGAGATCGTTCATGAAGTTTTCAATCTCGTCAACATACTGCAGCGCGCTCGTTTCCGGAACGTCGCGTCCGTCAAGCAGAGCGTGCACGCGCACCTTTTTTACACCTTCTTCTTTCGCTTCCTTGATCAAAGCTTCCAGATGCCGGATATGAGAGTGTACGTTTCCGTCGGAAAGGAGCCCGATGAAATGCATCGTATGATCTTTTGCGCCTTCCACGAGTTCTTTCCATGTCGTTGAGTTAAACAGTTCTTTTGTATCGATATTTTCGTTAACTAATTTTGCGCCTTGAGAATAAATCTGTCCGCAGCCGATGGCGTTGTGGCCAACTTCTGAGTTTCCCATGTCAGAATCGGTCGGAAGTCCTACGGCAAGGCCGTGTGCGCGCAGTTCTGTGTGCGGGCATTCGTTCCACAGCTTGTCCAGTGTTGGCTTGTATGCCATTTTGACAGCATTTCCAAGCGTTTTATCGCTCAGTCCGACACCGTCCATGACGACTAAGACTACAGGTCTTTTTTCCATATATGTTCCTCCTATTTTCCTTAAAATTTTATCACTTTAAGCAATGCGATTCAATTATTTGTGAAAAAACGAACATGCGCTTTTATGTTTTCTTATCAAAAGAAAAGAAGGTGATGTTCGGATCACCTTCAAAAGATCAGTTCTTATTCGCCTTTTTCAAGAGCCAGGGTTCTTGTGGTCAGATCACATACTTCAGCCGGTCCGTAGTACTGGATCGCACCAGGATATACGTAGCATGTTTCTTCTGCCCACTGATCGCGGTTGGCTTCGAAGAATTTGAACGGTTTTCCTTCGAGCTCGACAAGCGCCTTGCGGATGACCGGTTTGTCTTCGCCGTGACGACGTTCGATGTTCATCATCTTTGTGATCGGCATACCGCCTGCAATCCATTCTGTAGCCGGTTTCGACAGGTTGGAAATCTTTGACAGATAGCCTGTGTATCCGTACTGGATGAGCATGAACGCGTTGTATCCTAAAGAATAGCAGTAGTCGGCGTCGAAGTTGGACGGGAACGCGCAGCGTCCTTCATATCCGAAGAAATGATGGAGAGCGTTGAATTTTCCGTTGTATTTTCCTTCCGATTTTCTCTGGGCCAGCTTGTCGGCAACCAGGGCGGAGAACAGTTTTTCCGATTCGATCAGAGATACCTGAACGTTTCCGTGCGGATCGCGTTCGAGGAACAGCTGCTGCTGGATTCCCTGAGGAAGGATGTCGAACACTTCGAAAGACTCCTTCGTCAGACCGTTCTTGATGAATTCGTATTTTTCGGCCCATGTTGGCAGAGCGTTGAATGCGTCCGCTTTGCTTCCGGCCAGCAGTTCGTTGATCTCGGCGATCAGCGCAGAGAATTCAGGAACAAACTCGACAACGCCTTCCGGAATGATGGCAACACCGAAATTCATGCCTTTTTCAGCACGTTTTGCGACAGAGTCGGCAATGTAGTCTGCGATCTGGGAAAGCGACATTTTTTTAGCAGCCACTTCTTCCGAGATCAGGCAGATGTTCGGCTGGGTTTCCAGAGCACACTCCAGAGCCACGTGCGATGCGGAACGTCCCATGACCTTGATAAAGTGCCAGTATTTCTTGGCCGAGTTGGCGTCGCGCTCGATATTTCCGATCACTTCGCTGTATGTTTTAGTCGCTGTATCGAAACCGAAAGAAATTTCGATATCTTCGTTTTTCAGATCGCCGTCGATCGTCTTCGGGCATCCGATCACCTGCACGCCCGTATCGTGGGCCGCAAAGTATTCTGCCAATACAGCAGCATTCGTATTGGAGTCGTCGCCGCCAATGATGACGATGGCCGTGATCCCGTGTTTCCTGCACACTTCGGCAGCCACAGCAAACTGCTCTTCCGTTTCCAGTTTCGTTCTTCCCGATCCGATAATATCGAATCCGCCGGTGTTGCGGTATTCATCGATATACGCATCATCGAATACGAGATAGTCGTCATCGATCAGTCCGCTCGGACCGTTCTTGAATCCGAACAGTTCATTATCAGGATTTGTGGCTTTCAAAGCATCATACAGACCGCAGATGACATTGTGTCCTCCAGGCGCCTGTCCGCCCGAAAGAATAACACCAACGACCTGTTTCTTAGGTGTCGAAGTGTTTTCCCCACGTTCAAAAGTGATTTCCTTTTTTCCATACGTATTCGGGAACAGGGCCTTGATGGCATCCTGATCCGCCACGCTCTGGGTCTCTTCCCCTTCTTTTACGCAGATTTCCGAAATACCGTTTCTTAACATTCCCGGCAGTTTCGGTGAATACTCATAACGAGCTTTTTGCAGCGGTGAAATTTTCATTAGATTGATTCTCCTTTTTTTCGACTAAATTATAAAATACGACCATGAAAATGTAAACCAGAGAAAATGAATGCGCTATAATTATCGCCGAAACATACTATTTTTATTAATACAAGTATGCAAAAAGAGCTCTGTGTCTCCACAAAGCTCCATGTTCTGTTTGATTCTCTTTATCTGGCCGCGAAGCGGGACAAAAACTGTTTCGTTCTTTCCTGCTGCGGATTTTCGAAGATCTGTTCCGGCGTCCCCTGCTCGGCAATGACCCCTTCGTTCATAAAGATCACGCGGTCGCTCACATCTTTGGCAAACTGCATTTCATGCGTCACGATGACCATGGTCAGTCCCTGTTTTGCCAGATCCTGCATGACCTCGAGAACGTCGCCCACCATTTCCGGATCAAGAGCGCTTGTCGGCTCGTCGAACAGAAGAACTTCCGGATCCATGCACAACGCTCTGGCAATCGCGACCCTCTGCTTCTGTCCGCCAGAAAGTCTTGTCGAATCGGCATTGGCAAAATCCTGCATCCCGACCTGTTTCAAACGCTCCATCGCGACCTTGCGCGCTTCCTCTTTCGAGCGTTTGAGCACTTTTGTCTGTCCGATCACGCAGTTTTCAAGAACGCTCAGATTGTTGAACAGATTGAACGACTGGAAGACCATGAGCACTTTCGAACGGTAGTCTTTCTTGTCCACTTTCGAATCAAGGATATTGTTTCCTTTGAAACGGATCTGTCCGCCATCGGGGATCTCGAGCAGATTGATGCAGCGCAGCAGCGTGCTCTTTCCCGAACCCGAAGAGCCGATGATCGTAACGACCTCGCCCTTTTCGATCCGGAAATCCACATCATGCAGCACATTCAGATCTCCAAAGTGCTTCTGGAGATGTTCAATATCAATAATATGTTCCAATTTGTTTCCTCCCTACGCACAATGATCCTTGATCGTAACTGTATTCGTCTTGTTGATCTTTTTTTCGGCAGCATTGAGCAGCCATGTAGCCAGCGTCGTAAGGATCAGATACAGGATCGCTGTCACAAAATAAATTTCGATATACCGGTATTGCGTTCCGGCAACACTTGTAGCCTGAAAATACAGCTCGGTCACCGCGATCGCATTGAGCATACAGGAATCCTTGATATTGACGATCAGCTGGTTGCCGATCGACGGGAACGTGTTCTTGATCGCCTGCGGCAGGACGATATGCATCATCGTCTGAAAATTGCTCATGCCCAGCGATTTGGCCGCCTCGATCTGGCCGCGGTCGATCGACTGGATACCGGAACGGACAATTTCCGCCATATACGCGCCCGTATTGATCGAAATGATGATCATACCGGCCGTGATCGGTTCCCAGTGGAGCACAGGACGCAGCAGATAATAAATGAAGAGGGCCTGCACCATCATAGGCGTTCCGCGGAACACCCAGATATAAAAGCTTGCGATAGTCTGAAAAAATTTGATAATTCCCTTTTTTACCGGATTGTCGAGCGGATCTTCCGGAAGTCCCCGAATGGCTCCGACAATCAGGCCGATCACGAGCCCGCCCAGTGTTCCGACAATCGCAAATGAAACAGTGACTTTGATCCCGTACCAGAACATTGGCCAGTTGGCCTGAAGCATCCGCCAGCAATAAGCAAAATCAAGGGACATCTTATTCTCCTGCCGGCGCCGTTTCTACGGCTTTTTTCATATATTCGTTTCTCTGATCCTGAGAAATCTTATCCAGCGCGCTTTGAACCGATTTGAACAGTTCGCTGTCTTTCGAATCATTTTTCATACCGATCGAGACAGTCGTGTCGACATCGAACCCTTTGCCATCCTCGAATTTTACGATCGCAAGATCCGGGTTGGAAGCAACGATTCCTTCCGCGACCGGCATTTCTGCCGTAATGCCGTCCGCATCGTTGTGCTGAAGCGCCACCACCAGTTCCGGATAAGTCGCACGCGGCGTTACATGCTCCACTCCGTCGATCTGGTCGATCACATCATCATAGTTCGTGTTCTTCTGACCGATCACTTTCTTTCCGGAGAAATCCTGGATGCTCGTATAGCCTTCTTCTTCGCTTCCCTTGCGCACGATCATGACCATGCCTTCGCTTTCATAATACGGTGTCGTGAAATCAAGACCTTCCTCGCGCTCTGCATTGGCCGTCATTCCTGCAATGATCGCATCGATCTCGCCCGACTCGACAGCCGGCTGAAGACCGTCCCATGCCACTTTTTTGACCACAAGATCCTTGCCCATGTCATCCGCGATTTCCTGGGCCATCATGATATCGTATCCGTCGCAGTATCCCATACCGCTGCCCAGATCCACGCTCGTGTCCGTTTTTTCGGTCGTCTGCCAGTTGAACGGCGCATAGCCGCATTCCATACCGACCGTAAAGGTGTTGTCGTCTTCCGGTGCATTCGAACCGCATCCGGAAAGCATGAGCAGAGTTGCCGCTCCTGCACAGATCAAAGATTTTTTCATACTTGTTCTCCTCTCCAGATAAAGAAAAAAGCTATATGTTATCTCGCATATAGCATCAAATCACTTTACGCTTTTCGATAACGCCTCTTCAAATGAAGGAGTGCAGCAGGTATTTCCTGATGCCCCAAGCTTCAGACTGCCATCTGTCGCTTTCGGCGGTGATTGCCTTTCCGGCGGTTCTACGCATGCCTGCTCCGCGCCGTACTCTTCTGCACCGCTACCTCTATCTTTATCTTTCTACAATAAGGTCATTATAGGTTTCCTTTTTTTATATGTCAAACATTTCAGGAAAATAAACGGAAAACGCTTCCGGCCAGCGACATTTGATCATAGACCATCGGGCTGTCCGGAAATACCGCTGCCATCCGCACGATGTAATACACGATCATCGCGATGCCCCACACCAGCCAGAGCCTTTTGATCCGGTCCATCCCTTTCCGGTACCATAAAAAGAGCGTGATCATACAAAGAAGCAAGGTCGGGATGACCATCGCATGATACCACAAGGATGTGACGACATCTCCTTTCAGAAGAAAGATCAGCGCGGTCGTGAAATTGCACCCGGGACACGGAAATCCGGTCAATGCCTGAAACGGACAGCGATAGCCGAACACAAAAAGAAGGCACAGCACGAGAAGGGCTGCACCAGCTGTTTTTAAATATTTATTCGCCATAACGAACGAACGTGTTGATCGAGTTCTGCAGGATCGCCATGGCTACGACCTCCGCGAAGATCGATACGATCGCAAGCAGAGCAGAATCGTCCCCGATCCGTACTTTCGAATCGAGCGCATCCATGGCTTTGCCCGCTCTGTAGAAGAAATAGATCGCGTACAGACCGCATGTAACGATCGTCAGCAGAACGACGATGATCGGATCGGTCATCTGCGGTTTGCCCTGCGACGCGCTCAGCGCATTGACATCCTTGGCAAGCAGATAGAGCCATACGAACAGATAGATCCCGCATGTCACGACAGAAAGAATGACATTCAGAGCGATGCTGCGTTCCTGTACCGGCGCACCGTAATAATTCCTGTTCGGCTGCGGCTGGGTGTAATCCGCGTTTGGCTGCGATGTGTTCTGCGACACGTTTGCATGCGGCAGATACTTTGCCAGTTCGCTGTCTTTTAAAAGGACCCAGTCCTCCATCCCGTTTTTCCATACGTAGGTCACCGGTTTCAAAGCGCCCTGTTCGATGAATTTCTTCATTTCCGTTTCCGTATAAGGTCCGGTCGAAGCATTGTTGACAACGTAATACCATTCCGGTCCTTCCGCTTTTTCCTCAATGACCTCTTCCACGACCGTTTCGGTTTCCACGACCGGATCAGCCGTTTTTTCCGTTTCAGCGTTTACAGCTTCTTCGGCTGGTTCCTGCGCATCCGCCGGCTGTCCGATCATCTCGAGGCTTTCCCCGCAGCTCGAGCAGAATTTTGCGTTTTCCGGGTTCTCCGCCCCGCATTTATTACAAATCATGATATCCCTCCTGTATTACAATTCATTTCGTACATTATATCGGTTTCTATAGTTTGTTGCAATGGCATTAATCAGTAATACCTTCATTCTCATCGTCATCGTCATCATTTTTTCTGGAAAAATGCCGGGCGATGAGCAGAATGACGGCAGCCAGCCCTATAAATCCCACCATCACAAACAATCCTCTCTCTTCGTTCACAGAAGGATCGATCGGCAGATGCTTCGGATTGAACGGATCCGCCGGAGAAACGATCCGGCGGTAATACGATGTGATCGTAATATCCTTATCGAGCGAATCGCCTTTGAGCGCGTGATCGCATTTCACGAACTCGTACCCTTCGATCCGGATCCGGCCGAATTTCTCGACATCCCATTTCGAATCCGCATCCAGGCCGATCAGCTGGTTGGAAGGATGGATCGATTCCTTGTCCGCCATGTCCACATAGTTGATCCGGACAAAGTACTTGGAATCCGGCTGGACCGACACAAAGATCTTTTTGTTCGCGTCGAGCGTTCCGCTCACGTCCCCTGCATAGGAAAGAAGCTTGTATCCCTGCGGCACATTGGCTTCGAGCTGCGCCTTGAAATCGTATTTTTCGCCCTGGGGCTGATTGTAGATCGTATAAGTGAACAGTTTCTTTTCGCTTTGGGCATCGATATAGTCGATCGTGATCCTGTACGTTTTTGTATTGTTTTTTGTTTCATCGCTCTTGTCTTCAGAAACCTTTTTTTCTGTCAGTTCGGTTCCTTCGATATTTGTCTTCCCTTCCCGATCGATCGTTCCGGTGCACACATAGCGGCCCAGCGCGGCATTTCTGACATTTTTCAGAATGCATCTGGTGTTGTCGATATACAGGTCGACATCCTCATATCCGCCAGCCGTTCCCTTGTTGCCGCTCACGATGAAGCTCGAGCGGCTGATCGTCATCGGACGACTGAGATGCATGCCAAGCCCTTCGTTGTCCAGAGAAGACAGGCCCGAATCGGAAAGGACATTCCATGTTCCTCCCAGGATGCCGGACCGGTTGTTCTGGACAAGGACACGGGAATTTTTGACATCGATCCGGGTCTGGTTGAGCTGCATCGCATCCGCTTTGTTGTCTTTGATTTCCAGTTTTGTTCCATTGAGCAGCGAAATGCTCCCCTTATCCTGTCCGTTGGCATAAAAACATGGCTGACTGCTGTCTGTGCCGGAAATCGAAATATTCGTATCGTCGAATTCGACATCTGCTTCCGTGATATTGAATGCGGGCTGTTTTGTCTGATCCTGAATGTCGAATGCGCAATCGATCAGTGCCACAGCGCCCGTATAGGCAGAAAAATAGCGCCCCTCATAGTGCGTCGAAGCAAACGAACAGTCCTTGAAGACGATATTCTCGCCGGAAAGGAACAAGTTCGAGTCGCTGACCGAATCCGAATCCTGGCTGCCCTGGCTGGTGAAGGTGCAATGGTCAAAAACCACATTATCGCCAGCAAAGATCTTAAAATAATCTTTCATTTCCCTGGAATCCGGATCCGCATCCGATACCGTGTGTCCGGACATCTCGAATGTACAGTTCGAAACAGTTATCGTTTTTTTGCCGTTTCCGTGGATACGCAGCCCTTTTCCCTGATCCAGGACAAAGGTCTGGCCTGATGTATTTTCGCTGATCGTCTGTATGCCCGCTTTCTGCTCGATACCGGTATCGTTTTCCTCCATTTGCCAAAGCGGCATCCCGGCCTCGACAGGCATGGCGCAAGGTATGAGCATGGCTGCTGCCACCATGAAAGACATGAATGAATGTTTCACGTTTCTTCCCCCTTATTATGTGTTCATTATATCATTCACCCTTTCTTTTCCCTTCCGGCAAGCCTGAAAAAAAGGACGTTATACGCCCTTGATCATACCCGGATCGAGCCGGCTATCCGCCTATTTTTCCTTGACGACCATTTCCTGTTCGTTTTTGTAAATGGAATGGGCCGGGACCTGTCCCCGGACACGGGAAAGAGGATAGACATTCGTGTCCCGGCCGATGATCGTGCCCGGATTGAGGACGCTGTTGCATCCGACCTCCACATGATCGCCCAGCATAGCGCCGAATTTTTTCAGTCCTGTTTCGATCTGCTCCGCGCCATTTTTGACAACAACGAGCGTCTTGTCCGATTTCACGTTGGACGTGATCGATCCGGCCCCCATGTGGGAGCAGTAGCCTAAGATCGAGTCGCCGACATAGTTGTAATGCGGGGTCTGCACATGATCGAACAGGATCACGTTTTTCAGTTCGACCGAATTGCCGACCACGCAGTTCTCTCCTACCAGCGCGCTGCCCCGGATAAAGGCGCAATGCCTGATTTCCGTATTAGCGCCTATGATGCACGGCGCCCCCAGATAAGCGGTCGGCGCGATAGCCGCGCTTGGATGCACCCAGACATTGGGCGAGATCTCTTCATAATCCTCGAGGGTCGGTCCGAGCTCGAGGATCATCGTTTTGATGTCCTTGAGCATTTCCCAGGGATATGTATATTGTTCCATCCATTCCTTTGCCAGTGTGTGATCGAGATCATAAAGATCGTTTATCGTATACATGATCATTCCTTCTTTCCTTATTTATGTTCTTCCAGCGCGATAAGCGACTGTATGAACATGCAGTTCGCTTTATCGTACACATTTTTCGCTTCCTTGCACGCAATGAGCGTGCTCATATGTTTTTTCTGGATCTGATCGATTTCCCGGATGATATCCTGTCTGTGTTTCTCGAGAGCTTTCATTTCGTTTTCTATATCCATCAGTTCGTGGTGAAGCTTTTCCGATTCACGGATATAATGGTTTTTTGAAGTGATTTCCTGTTTCAGCGTGGATTCCGCGCTTTTCATCGTATCCATGCTGCGCGCCGTCCGTACAGTTTTTACAAGGACCTCGCCTATCGGCCCGATCCGTCCGGCATCAAAAAAACCGGCCATCGTGACATCATCCTGCGAGCCCCGCTGCGAGATCTGCGGAAGCAGATTGGCAAGATAAGCGCCGACCTGCTCTTCATCCAGCTCGCTCAGCTCATAAAAGAGCTCCGCATAAAAGGCGCTGAGATGGATATTGTCGCCAAAAGAGCGTTCCACACCGTCTGTGGCTGCGATCATCGCGATCGGATCCTTCTCTTTCCGGTCCATATATACATAACGCATCCGCTTGGCCGCATCCTTGTCGCATAGCGAAGTGGTCAGGTTGCGGATGCAAAGGTCGTCCTCTGGCATCGGATCATCGATCGTCCCGTCCTCCTCGAGGACGACGAGCGTGCCGTCTCCCTGCTGAAAGAGAACGATATATTCGGGAGTGACAAGGCCGGCGATCATTGTCGAGCCATAAATATTGGTCAGATACATTCCCTTCTGATAGATCGAGGAAAGGGTCTGCGACCTTTCGTATTCCTCCTCCTTGATCGGATACGCTTTGATATCCGCATATACATACTGATTCCATTGAGCAACGATATCGGAAATCAGGGAACGGATCAGCTCGTCGCGCTCCTTGGGCCTCGATAGATAGGAATATAAATCATATTTCTTGATCGTTTGAGCAAACAGCTCGAGATTTTTGATAGCTACATCCACAGCCAGCCTGGAACCGATCTCGCTGCGGAAACACTCGGTCGCGCCATGTCCATCCGCCACCGCAAAGATCTGATAATCCGGACCGGCAGCCGTCTGGCACGAATCCTGGTTGGTCATCTGCTGCAGAAGATGCCTGGCACCGATCGTGCTGTTTGAAAATAGGGTCGTTTGACTCACTCTGTTCATCCTTTCCGAAGTTTACATTTTTTTCTGAAAACTTTTTCTTTTTCCCATTATACTCGTTCCGCTTTTTTTTTGCACTAAGTTTGCGTATTCCGTCCGGCATTCTCTTGAGAAAACAAAAAAACAGGGAGGGAACCGATACTTCGGTTTTCCTTCCCTGCTATGGATCATTGCTGAGCGCTCTTTTCCATGATCGAAGCGATCTTCCAGCTGCCATCCGTTTTTTTCATGTCGAACTGCAGGTTCGTCTGCGAATCCGGCAGCGACTCGACGTATGTTGTCATCTGGCCGAAGACGATCTTCGAAAGATCGGCACTGATCTTTGCGGTCAGCTCATCCTCCGTATGGTTCTGCGCGTATGTCTGCAGCTCCTGTTCATTATCCTGCAGATACGTGTTCACCTCGTTCATCGCATCGAGCTGCACCGCATTGAGATCAAAGGAATTTTCATCGATCCCTTTCAAGGTGACCTCCACTTTGGCGGTATCTCCTGCGATCTCGGTCGAATCGATCTTATACTCCTTGAAGATCGCCGAAATGACCGAAGAAGTAAACGCGCGCGCCTCTCTGTCAAAATCGTCCCCCAGGCCAAGATCAGCCAGCTGGGAATCGAGCTGCTCATAGATCTGCGCCGTGCCCAGACTGTCGTCGGCATCTTCGGTCAGGAACGCATCCGCCGCTTCATAGTCGCCGGTTTTGCAGTTGGCCAGATAGGAATCGACAGCCAGGCGGATGTTTTCTTTTTCCTCCTCGCTGCCTGAGCAGGCGCTCAGTCCGAACACAAGCATCAGCGCAAACAGACATTTGATCAATTTTTTCATAAACACTCTCCTTCGCTGATTTTATTTTAGCGTATGGCTTGCCATATCTCAACGAAAGAAGCAGGACATCCGTCCTTATTTCCGGCCGATTTTTTCGTATTCGTCCTCCAGGATCGACCGGAACAAAAACTCCTCTTCATTCTGCAGCCCGATGTAATACAAGCGGTCGATATCTTTATGATCGAACAAATACAGATGGGTCGAGTCGATATAGCCTTCCGGCCACAGGACAGCCGAATAATCATAGATCTTCTTTGTCTTTTCGTGACGCTGGAAACGACCGGCGATCATGATCTTTTTATCGCCGTTGATCAGCGTGACGACCGAACCGAGCGGCAGCAGTTCTGGCATTTTCATCTTTTTCACCTCCTTAATATTTCACGTTCAGCTTGAAGCCGAGCCCGGCAATAAATCCAAGCTTGGCCCCGAACTCCCATTCCCTGTTTTTATGTTCATAGGAAACATCCGCCCCTGCGCTCATCAAAGAGCCTGACGTCGTCAGGGAAACCGAAACGCCGAAAATATTGAACGCAAGTTTCGCCTCGCCTTCAAGCGCCGCGACATGCGCCTGGGCCTTGAAGCTCTGCTCATGCCTTGACAGCACAGCCGAAGCGCTCGCTTTCGCCGTCCCTACGCTCCCGCTTAGATTCAAGGCCGCATTGATCCGATCTGTGCCGATCTTTGTTCTGCTCGATACATCAAGCAGGGAGACCCCGACCTGGGCAGACAGGGACAAGGAAGGATCGAACTTTTTATCTTTCGTCCACAAGTTCAGAGAACACTCTCCGCTGGCCTGCGCGTTGCCTACATCGACATGATTCGTGTTTTCAAGATATTTCGCTCGAAAGCTGGAACCGGTATGCAGATAACTGGCCCCGAAAGAAGCCCCGACGCTCATGGGAACATCTTTTCGCAGGATCTGGCTGAAAAGATGAAGATCGAGATCGGGATCGACCGAAGCATTGCCCAGGGAAGAATAGGAAGACATGGAAAGCCGTCTGTTTTCATTGGCTTCCGCCTGATTTGCCATGTTCAGAAAAAACTGGCGCAGCGATTCGATCTGGGCAAGAATCGTCTGATGACGATCGGCCAGCACCCGTTCTGTAAAAAAGAACTGGGAACGAAGCGCGTGGATCCGGCCTGCGTACTGCCTACATAGGCTTGTGTCGATATCCAAGACGATCCATCTCCGCGATCTGCGCTCTGATCAGTCCCTGTATGGACGCAAAACGCTTTGCTACCTGCTGACGCTCATACGCTGTCAGAAAAGAAGGCATGCTGCCCGACACGGCCGCAATGCGTCCGGACAGATCATTGTAATAGGCATATCCTCTATGCATGGAACGAATTCTCCATCAGCGCCTCGTTTTCTTCGTAGGCAATGGCTGTCTGCGACATATAATTCGCGTGGTTTTCGATCGTCTGCACATACGATTCGAATACCGGATACAGTTCCTGGAATTCCGACATCAGCCGGGACGCGGCCGGCGAAGACCAGATGGACTGCACATGATTCATCTTTGAGCGGATCTGGGAAAAAATCGAATTGACCTCGGCTTCCATATTTTTAAGCTGGCTTGCATGCTGCGAAAGATCGGCAGCGGAAATATTTAATTGTGACATGATATATACTCTCTTTCTTTATGCTTTCTTATATTGTTTTACAGATTTCTGGCCTGGGCGGCGCGGTTCTGCTGCAGCTGTTCATAAGCCTGCGAACACGTTTTCAGCACGCCCGCATACGATTCGATCACATACACCATGCGCATGAGCTGCGGACGCAGGATCTCTACCTGCTGTACGAACGCATCGTTATCGCTTCCCTGCCAGATCGCGCTTGTCGAAAGCATGAGCCGGTTGATCTGTTCGATCATCTGCTCATACTCCTGGGCCTGCGCGTTCAAATAGCAGCCTGATTGATATAACTCCTGATAATTCACATTAATTTTCATAAAATACACCTTTCTAAAAAATCACGAGATGATCGCCGTGAGCGACCATCCGGAATGTGCTGCTGAGCACACGTTCGAGCTCGACATCGTAGATCCCGAGCCCGAAATCTCCTTTCATCCATTCGTTCAAAAACGTTTTCACCGGCATGTCGATATCGATCGAGATGATCGACCATTCCTTTTCCTCGATATTGCGGATATATACGAACACTCTATTCATAGATCGAAAGCAGCGATCCGCACTGTACCCCGTTTTCCTGAAAAACGATCAGCGATCCGTCATGGGCCACCATCCGTTTCCTGAGCACATACGCATGGTCCGCAAACCCTTCTCCGGCCCACATCACATCATAGCTGTACAAAGCATCTGTAAACGATTTGGCATGCACCGTCTTCTCGTTGGCATGCATGTTCAGGATCACGACATCGGCTTCTTCGTCAGGCTCGAATGAGATGCGCAGGAACGGATCGGTATTTTTCCACACCTGCACGAGATAAAAAAGAAGTTTTTCGACGTGTTCGTTTTCATAGCAGACAAGCAGCTTTTTCTTCTTGTTCCAGAAGATCGGGAAAAACGACTCATCGTAGCCAAGGATCGGCTGGCTGAAATAGTTCTTTGCCTCTTCGAGCGTGAAGCGTTCGTGAAAACCGGGAAGCCTGCGTTCCGGGATCTGGACAGCACGACGTTTCGAGGTCCACAGACCATGAAACACATCGTTCTGCAGGGATAAAGTTGTCATAGGAAATTCCTTTCTATAGTTGTGGATAAATGTATCGAGAAACGAACGAACCGCATCCGTGCTGGAATGATCTGCACAGCACTTCGCGCCAATGCCGGCAAGGATCGGCTCGTCCTTTAAAGAAATCTGGGAGAAAAGATAAAATAAACGAATGTTTTTCTGATGAAGAAGAGCATGATGATCATGCCATTTTTGATCAAAATCGAGCACGATCGTCTTCCGGCCTTCATCTTCCAGTAAAAACCAGAGCGAATCCCGTTCAAAGTGGACATGTTCGATGAGCACGTCATCAAAGCACGCATTGAGCCCTTCCTCGACAGCCTGACGGCTGCGGCCGGCGTAGATGGCCATCTGCTCCCCGTACCCGATCGCAAAAGCTTCTGCTTTCTGCTCCTGCGGCCTGTCCACAAGAAGAAGAGAATCGAACGGGATTTCTTCGAGCGGCGGCAGGATGACCGGACTCGCTGTCTCGCCGCAAGCCATGACCTTTTCGCGCATCGCTTCCATAACGGTCATGGAAGGCTCGTCCTTGGCAATATAGCTCCACTGCCGGATCGGATCGTGCACATAGAGCGAACGCGCACAGATCTCGTCCCCCTCGCTTTCCTGGATATAAAACGTTCCGGGCTGCCGGATGCGGCTTGCCTTGTCATGGGAAAGCACTTCCCGGCTGTCGGCAGCCGAGTTCACCTTGAGGCAGATCCGGTATTTCGAGTTCGACCAGATCTGTTCATCCACGACGCCGGCCGGCTTTTGGGTGGCCAGGATCAGATGGATGCCAAGGGAGCGCCCGATCCTTGCGTACTCCTTCAGGTCGTTCATGACCTGCGGATACTGCAGCTTCAGCTGGGCAAATTCGTCCACGACGATCAGCAGATGGCTCATGGTCCGCGACTTGCGGTACTGCCCGATCTGCGCGCTTTGGCCCGTTTCCTTCTGGAACGCGGCCAGGATATGCTGGCGCTTTCTGATCTCGCTCTGCAGCGAGATCATGAAACGATCGATCTGATCTTCCTGCAGATTGGTCACCTGCCCTGCGCAATGCGGAAAGTGGTAAAACGCATTGCCGAACGCGCCGCCTTTGAAATCGATGAGCACATACTGCAGATCGGCGGCCCGAAAATACACGACACAATACAGGAGCATTGCGCTGAGAAATTCCGATTTCCCGGAACCGGTCATTCCGGCTGTCAGGATATGGGCGCCGTTCAGATCGATCGTGATCAGCTCTTCTTTGTCCGTTCCGATCACAATATTCAGATCGTTCTTTTCCTGCCGTACCTGTTCGATCGGCAGATCTTTGCTGAACACGCTGTATATGGTTTTCTGCGGCGCAGCTGCTGTTCTTTTAAGATTGCCGTAAAATAAATACGGTTTTTCGACATGCTGGTCATACGTCTGGACCGGAACCTCTTTGCGGCAGCACAATACCGTACAGTTTTCGGGAAGCTCGACCCGGGCCGTCTCCTCGCAGGAGAGGATCCAGTAAAAGAAGCCTTCCTGCATGTGCGCTATGGCCTGCTTGACGGAACAAAAGCTCAGATACTGCTCCTGGATGCATGCAGCATGCAGGAACGCATAGGTGGGAGCCGGCTCGATCCATACGATCCGGTTTTGTTCGGAGGCGATGGATGCCAGATGGACAAAGACCTCCTTTGGATCGGCATGGACATATACATAGCTGCCGGTCCTGAGCAATTCCCATTCCGGCACGCATTTGGTGCGCGATCGGATCTGCTCTTTCACATAGGCGTAGAGCGGATCGGTCCTTGCTTCGTAATTCGCCTGCGGCAGCGCGCCGATCGCCACCTCTGTGCGGGCGATCGCAATGGGCATCTGTTTGCAGGAACAGCTTCCATACGGTATTTTCGTTTTCGTGCGTTCGAATTCGATCCGGTAGCTGTTCAGAGCGCTGTCATACGTTTCGAGCCTGGCTGCCACATAATCGCGGTACATTTTATTTCTTTTTTCAAGCGATCTAAGAGCCTGCCGGTTTTGAGAACAATACTGGACCAGACCGAGCAGGAAAAAGGAAAAAGACATGAACAAGGAGGAGAGCGACATCATGACGTAGTTTGCAAAATTGTCCGGATTGATCATCCGCTGTACGAACAAAGATACGCCTGTGGAAGAAAGGATCATGAACGAAGGGGCCAGAGCCATGAACAGCGAAGATCGGACAGGAGCCGGCAGATGCATGAACGATTCAAATCCCTCAAAAACGGGAATCATTGGAATAGAAAACGGGATGATCTCGTTTTTCTGCTCTTCTGGCTGCCTGAATACCGGATCGGCCATGCTCAGCGGTTCATCGCTGAGCAGATACGGCCATAAATAATACATCGTGATGCCGGACATGGTGATCTGATCGCCTGTATTCAGTTTTATCCTTGTCTCTTTTTTTCCGTTCACGTACGTTCCGTTCGTGCTCTGATCCGTAAGGACATGATCCTCGATGCGGAAATGCACGCTGGAAATATGAATGTTTTCTTCACGGAAATGCGATCTTTTCAGCGAAAAAGATGAAGAAATTTCCAGTACGTGATAGCCTTCGATCTTCTTTACAAAATGGATGGGCGCTTTCGAGGATGGCAAAGACGGATGATAGGAAACAAAAACCGCATCCTGCGCATACTCGCACAGCTTATACATGGGTGCCTGACAGTCTGCGGATCCAATACACGAGCGGCGCGATCGCGGTGATGAGCAAGGCATATCCATGATTCGAAGATCCTTCTTTCTTTTCCTGTGCAGTAAAACGATTCTGAACGGAACGGACCTTGTTTTCGCCATCTTTATAGGTGACGCGGACCGTATATTCCATCGGTTCGGTTTCCATTTCGAAGTACAGCTGGCCTAAGCGATCCTTTTGAAGCGTGGCCGGATCGATCAGCTTCTCATTGACTGCGACCGATTCGATGCTTTCAGGGCCGAGATCTTCCCGGGCAAGGATCACGCGCACCTTGGGGCTCGCGGTGTTGCTATCAAAGCGGACGAGCTGCTCGTTGGCGAGCTGGATCTGCAGATCCTTGTCGATCTTTTTTCCGGAAATTTCCATGGATACCTTTTTGTCCGGATCGAGCGTGATCTTTTTTTCGAGGAGGACCTCGTTTTTTAGCGAGGAGCGGCTCGAGAGCACGAGCTGCTGAAGCGCCGGTTCCGCGGCGACTGGTTCGACACGTAGAGCGGGAGCCAGAGAGACCGGCAGAACGGCGGCGGGCGGCTGCAGGATCGGTGCGGCCTGGATGACCGGCTCTTCCTTCTTTTTCGCATCAATGCGGGTCGTGACGAGCTGTTCGAACACGTTTCCTTCTTCGTCTTTCATGACAGCTTTGATCGAAAGATGCTGCTCGCTGACGGTCTGTTCCCATGCGACAGGCTGCAGAGCGTCATACTGTTTTCCGTCGATCACCAGTTCGGCGCTCTGTACCGGTCTGGATGTTTCAAAATTAAGAAATCCTTCTTTCCAGGCGGCAGATAAATGGACCGGAACCGGCGCGTATTCGAACTGTTCGATCCCGACTGGCTCGAGCAGCCACGGGGAATCGACGCTGATCGAATGTTTCCCCTGCTCCAGCAGGATGAACTCTCCGGTTACCGGTTCTCCGTTATGGTACAAGGCGATATCCTCGCCCAGACCGGTCCATGTGAGCCTGCGTCCGTCTGCATGGATCTGCACGAGCGGCAGTTCCATGACCTCGACCGTATGGCTGGTCGAATTGCCAGCCTGATCCATGGCTTCGATGCGGATGGTCCTGGTGTTTTCTGTGATCCGTACCGGACCTTCGTGCAGTTCGTCATTGACATAGACCTTCTGCTCTTTGACATCTTCATCGGTTTCGATGTGCAGATCGATCTCTTTTGTGTAATACAGTTTTTCCGGCACATTGGTCCTGATGGCTGGTGCGATCGTATCGCCTTCGAGCACGAGCTCGCTGGAATGGATGGGCTGACCGTCCTTGTCTGCCAGCTCGAATTCCACGATAAACTCTTTTGCTTCGTGAATGCTGAGCGGTTGTGTGTTCCAGAGCTCTCCATTGATCCGGATCACGCTTTTTTCCTTGTCGACCGTTTCATGAAAACTGAAATCGATCGTATCTTCTTCACGGATCGGTTCGATATATCGGGGCGGCATTTCCTGTGCTGTATTCATTGATTCAAATTCCTCCATAACTTTGTGTATTCCTCTTCTTCGTGGCCGGAAAGGTATTTTTCGATATCGGCATGTTCTTCGATTCCTCTGCTTTTGAGGAACACGGCATATTCGACAACTTCCTGGCTGCTCTGGCACTGTTCGAACAGCTGTTCCTGCTGGTCTGCTGTCAGGTAGATCTCGTTGTGCATGCACACATCCAGAATGAGCCGGGCGGCCGAAGGATGATTTCCCTTTCGGATCAGACGGTCAAGATTTTTCAGGTCCAGCTCTTCATATTCCATGGCGCTCCACGCGAGCAGGAGGGTCTGATCGGCGTACTTCTGCCTGATCTGTCCGGGTATTGTCTGCAGCACGGCACGGGACAGGCCGGGATCATCGAGCCCGATCGTTTCCCGGATAAAATAGAGCGTGTTGGTGTCGTCGTTCCAGAACGTGTCGTCCATTTCGTCTTTTTCGAGCAGCGAATAAAGCGTTTCCTGTCCGCTCTTATACCGTTCCAGTACGCTTGTCTGCTCGAATTTCAGGCCGGATGCACCTGTCAGCAATAAGACAGACAGAATGAACAGGAGCATATAGGGCCGTCCGTTCTTTTTTGCGAGGTCTTTTTTCAGCTCGGCGGCGCATTGGTATTTCTTTTTCAGGCGGGGCACGAGCTGACGCAGGATCGGGAGCAGAAGCTGCAGATCGTCGCTTTCGGTATATTTTTCTTTTGGCGCGACTGCTATGCTGGAAAGATAGATCGTATGGCTTCCGGACGGAACGCAGGCGTTGAAGTCGATCAGATACAAGGTGTCTTCATGAATGAGGATGTTCTCGTTTTTATGATCGATGTACAGCCATCCTTTTTCATGCAGCGCGCTGATCGTGTCGACGAGCTGCATCGCGATGCGGCGTCTTGTTTTTTTGTCCGGTTTTGTGCGCAGCCACTGATCGAGCGGGATGCCGGGAATATACTGTTCGATAAAGCTGAGTGTCCTGTTGGTTTCCTCAACGTCGATGATGTGAGGAATGCTGGACGAGAACATAGAAGATAAGATTTCGATTTCCTGAAAAAACTGATGACGAAGGATCGGATCCTGAGGCTGAAGAAGAGTTTTCCGGACATACGGCTGTCCGGTCCGGGTGTCGAGGACTTGTTCGGTTTTGCTGTGAAGGGTACGAGCGATCTGATTCCTGGTTTCAAAACGCTCACTCATGGAACGTGTAGGTGTGTTCTGCAAACACGACCTTCATGCCTTCTCTCAAACGCATCCGGCGCTGCACGCGTTTTTCGTTCAGAAACGTTCCGTTGCTCGATTTCAGATCCTGAATATAGCACCGGCCTTCGCTCTGGATGATCTTTGCGTGTTTGAGAGAGATATCGGCGTGTTCGAGCCGGATATCGCAGGACATGGCCCGGCCGACCGTCATCTGCTCGAAGAGCAGATCGTACTGCTGTCCGTCTTCCGAAAGAAGATACGGATTGTCCTGCCGTATGGCGCCGATGATCTGCGTATGAATGATCTTGTCTTCCCTGGCGGGCATTGCATTTTCCGCTTCCGGAACTGTTTCGCAAATATAGGCGCCTACCTGTTCGGCTGCGCAGAAGGCGGGCGGCTCTTTTGCCAGGAATCGTTCAAACCATTTTGGCGGATAATACATTCTGCGTACGGCTTTGAGTCCGAGTACAAGATTGGGAAGCGAGAATTCCTGCGACGAGAGCACGGTCAGCAGATAGCCGGCTATCTCATAGGATGTCTCGGTCCTGAATACATCGAGCAGCTGCCGGATAAATTCGCCTGTTTCCTCTTTCTGGTATAGCCAGAAGTCCATCTTGAGCGGAATGACGACAAAAGATACGCCGGTCCCGTTTCTTGACAGATAAATGTAGTTGATGTCGAGCAGAACAGGCTTGGTCCTGTTGGCGGCGATCGCTTTTTCGAACAGGCTGGTCAGAAACTCATAGCCTTCCTGCTGGGCGAACGTATAGTGTTCAAGAAAATGCCTGAGGGGCACCTTGTTTTCCAATGAATAACACAAGGTCATGTCATGACGTACCGATGGCGTTATGCAGAGCTCGTCATTGCGGATCTGATCGATCATGGCGGCATCGTAGGCTGCCGGATCGTTCAGCCGGATCTCGAGCGTGCCCGGATGCTCCTGGATGGTTTTAATTTGCTGTTTCATGGCCCTTTCCTTTCCGAGGATCAAAGTCCTCACCTCTTATATACGTATAAACGGGACAAAAGTGGACATATTTTTTTCATTTTCTTTAATTTTCCATTCTTTTTGTCTTTTTTGCCTCTTATTCCGGTTATTTTCAACATATTTTTACAAACTATGGGTTAAGTATACATTTTTTCATTTTATGTCTAGACATATAAATATATTTAGTATATTATCTAATCGTAAATGATGTATCCCCTTACAAAAAGGATCCTATGTTTGGGAATACAAAAGAAATGAGGAGAATTTATGAAATCACTAGACCGTTTAACTGATCCTTTGCTGGAGTTTGGTGCCAAGCTGGCGGCTTTCAAACCTCTTGAAATTTTACGTGATGCGTTCATGCTCGCGTTCCCGCTGACAATTTTCGGTTCGATCACTTTGATCATCGGCAACTTCCCGTTCCTTGCCAACCTGATCGGTGACGACAACGCAGCCATGCTCAACTCTTTGCTTGGGCCGGCTTCGACAGCGACCATGTCGATCGCGGCCATCTTCCTTTGCCTTGGTATCGGCTATTACTACTCGAAGGACAAGGAATGCGATCCGATCTTCGGTGCGGCGATCGCGCTGGCCGCTTTCCTGCTCGTTACGCCGATGGATATGAATGTCGATCTGGAAAGCGGCGGTTCGCTGCTCGTCGGCAATGTGTTCAATATCGACCGTCTGGGTGCACGCGGCATGTTCGTGGCGATGATCGGTGCCTATTTCGCATCGTTCCTGTACTGCTTCTTCACGAAGAAAAACTGGACGATCAAGATGCCGTCGTCGGTACCTCCTGCTGTATCCAAATCATTTGCGGCGCTGATCCCGGCTGTCATTACGTTGACTGTTTTCCTGCTGTTCCGTATCGGCTTCATGTTTACGCCGTGGGGCAACGTGCATGATTTTATTTACGAAATCGTTCAGGCTCCGCTCGTAAGTCTTGGAAAAGGTCTTGGCGCCACGCTTTGCGCGATCCTGGCGATCCAGTTCCTGTGGTTCTTTGGTCTGCATGGCCAGATCATCGTGAATTCGGTGCTGGACCCGATCTGGAACACGCTGACTCTCGAAAACCTGACGGCGTTCCAGGCTGGTCAGCCGATCCCGAACATTGTCACGAAACAGTTCATCGAGATCTTTACGGTCGGTATCGGCGGTTCGGGAATGACGCTTGGCGCGGTGATCCTGATGATCTTCTTCTGCAAAAGCAAGCAGCTCAAACAGATCGGACGTCTGGCGGCTCCAGCAGGGATCTTCAATGTCAACGAACCCGTCATCTTCGGTATGCCGATCGTGCTGAACCCGACCATTTTCATTCCGTGGGTACTTGCTCCTGTGATCAACGTGATCATTGTCTACTTTGCGATGAGCGCGGGTCTTGTTCCGCTCACGACAGGGATCACAGTTCCCTGGACGACGCCGATCGTTATTTCGGGCATGCTGGCTACCAACTCCTGGCAGGGTGGCGTGATCCAGATCATCGAGCTTCTTGTCGTGATGGTATGCTGGTTCCCGTTCATCAAATCTCTTGACCGGACCAATGTAAAAATGGAATCAGAAGAAGAATAATCGTTTCAGAAAGGAAGGAGAGCAGAAATATGAACCGTGTAGTTTGTTTTGATATCGGAGGCACTTCGGTAAAATACGCATTGATCGAAAACGGAAAGATCAAATGCCGCGGCCGCTTTGCGACCAATCGGGAAAACGGGAAGGATGTTCTCGGTGAAATGGTCCGTGTCGTGAACGAATATAAGGAACAGGATGCTGTGGACGGTGTTTCCATCAGCTCTCCTGGCTTTGTGGACAACAGGACCGGACAGATCCTGTCAGGAAATATCATCGAAGGATTTAACGGGCTCAACATCCGGGATTATTTTAAAGAAAGGACCGGACTGCCTGCGGCCGTTGAGAACGATGCCAACTGTGCGACCATTGCCGAACATGCTCTGGGAAACGGCAAAGGCTATGAAAATATGGTTTGCATAACGCTTGGTACCGGCGTTGGCGGCGGCGTGATCATTAATGATAAACTGTATACCGGCAACGCGAAAATGGCAGGCGAATTCGGATTCATGTTCATTAACGGGATCCATACTGACCGGCCGGAAGACGAGATCCTTTCCGGTTACGCTTCGACCCGTTCGCTGGTCGAAGCGGTCAATGCCGAGCTGGACGAAGAAGAAATTGACGGGAAGGAAATTTTCGACAGAGCCGAAAACGGTGATGCGCTCTGTCAGAAAAAGGTCAGCGATTTCTACGACTCGCTTGCGATGGCAATTTATAATCTGGCATATATCCTGAATCCCGACATTGTTCTGATTGGCGGCGCAGTTTCGATGCAGCCGAAACTGCTTGATGAGATCAACACGCGTATCGAATACTTAACTCCATCTTTTTCTCTTAATCTCTTGGATATCATGAAGATCGATCGCTGCCAGTTTCTCAATGACGCAGGTTTATATGGGGCTTACGCAAACTTTGCTGAAACGTTTGCCCGCTGAAATCAGGAAAGAGCATCTGCTCTTTCCTTTTTTTTGTTCCGTTTTTCTTTTTCGTATTCGTTCAAAATGTTTTCTGCATAATAAAGATCCTGGTCGAGGTAAAACAGATCACTCACCATTCGATGATGGAGATCCTGAAAACGATCGATTATCCGCAGTTCAGAGAGCTTTTCTTTGCCTCGAGCAAAGATGAAGTAATGAATGCCTATCTAAAAAAGTCCTTGCATGAAAAAAGCCTGTTGATCGACAACAGGTTTTTTAATTTTGATCGCCTGTTTTAGGAAACGTTCCATACAGGATCCCGAACAGGATGCCTGCACAAGCCAGCGCCGCGCCAAGTCCAGTATAAAACACAGCAATGAAGAAATCCGGAAGCAGTTCTGAATTGCGAAGCCAGATTCCGCCTCCCATCATGATCGCCATGATGATATAGCTCTTCAGATCGAAAAAGTGCCAGACAGGACGATACGCTTCCCTGTATGCGTGAATGCGCTTATTGTGTTTCATGCTCATTTTGAAGAACATGGCTGCGAACACAATAAACACGCAAACTGTCAGCAGAACAGACAGCTCCGATACAGTGGAGAGTTTCTTATATGACAGGATGCCAAGCCGGATCACATTGATACCGGCAATGAGCCATACGCATCCGGCAATAGCGAGCAGGGTGCGTTTTTTTACGGAAAAGAACGGTTTATTTTTCAAGAGGTCCCCTCCCCTTTTTCATGGCATCATATCCCATCACGACGATCCATACATACGCGCAGGTTTTCGGGATCATGAGCATTCCTGTAGCAGGAACGGCCTGCGCGAACAAAACGACCGGAATATAGCACGCAAAGCTGATCACGATCGCCAGCCATAAGGAGCGAAACGGTTTGTCGTGCGCTTCTTTCGCGCTGCGATAAAACAAAACGATCAGCAGGATGCCCAGGATCAGGAACGGAATGTTTCGGTAAATTCCCCACGCCAGCGGTTCGACGGGGCTTGTCCATTCGTTTTGCGGCATGAGACACAGCACGATCCGCAGCAGCGCCATCGCCCAGACGCTAGCGGTCAGGCCTTGTTTTTCGCTGACATGATAGCGGATGCGCCATACATAATACAGCAGAACGTAAAATATAGTCATGGTGATCGAAGTGATCATCTTTCCGATCCCGAGCGGTACGGTATAGTTTACCAGTCCGGTCGTGCAGAGCGCGATCGCTCTGGGAACGAGATGGAACGCGTCTCCGCATCCTAGCACAACGGCCATGAGGCCATAAAGAAAATATTGTTTCCGGCCTTTGCTCTGAACGATCATCACGATACCTAACGAAACGACCGTGATCAGATAAACAATGTCGAATACTGTTTCAAAAGCTGCCTGCATCGTATTCCTCCTTAGTGAACAGCGTTCATATTCCTGTAAAAGAAAACCGTCCTGCGACGGATGGCTTATTCGAAGCCGTATAATGTCCTGCGGATGATCTCGCACAGCATGCTGCAGTTTTCTTCTTTCTGCATAAGCAGCATGAGCATGTTCTCGAGCACGAAACCGATAAATCCGGACGGATCGAATGTTCCTGAAAACGCACTGTCCGAAACCCGGGGATCGTTCTGCAGGACCAGGAGCATCGCCTGCCGGATGTGGCAGAAGCAGTTTTCCATCATGCTTCTTGCCTTCTCTTTTTCCGCTCCGGCAATGCTCATGGAATGGGCAAAAAGAAAGCCGGGATACTGCTGCGCCCCTTTTTGGATGCTTTCGAACAAATAAGCGACATAGTCGGGAAACGATAGATCTTCCGAAAGCGGATCTCCGGTATGAAAAATGTCTTTCCAGATCTGTTCCACCGTGGCCAGCAGCAGTTCATCCTTGTTGTCAAAATAGTTGTATAACGTGCCAAGAGCGATCCCGGATCTTTTTGCGACAGAGCGCATGTTTACACTGGCAAGTCCCTGGGAAGCAGCCAGGGCACAACATGTTTTCAGGATCTCTTCTTTTGAAGTCACGCTCGCTTTCATTTTTCTGCCCTCCTTTTATATGAACAGTGTTCATTATAGTCGTTTTCCCGTTCCTGTCAACTGCGGACCACATATCGAGTGTGAGGCATATCCACGCCCCGATAGTGTTTGATCATCGTATCGGCCGGTTTCATTCCATTGCGGACCGCTACATTTTGCGATGCCGTATTCGTATCACGGATGATCGAACACACCTCGGACGCTTTCAGCACATCAAAGGCATATTGTTTGACGGCTCGTGCCGCTTCGGTCGCGAAACCTTGATGCCAGTACTTTCTGTTGAACAAATAGCCGATTTCCAGCACTTCTTTTCCGTTCCACGGCTGCATCGTGAGACCGCACTGTCCGATCATTTCGCCGTTTTCTTTCAGGACGACGGCCCACAAGCCAAATTTCCACCTTTTATAGCGGGCCAGCTGGTTTTCGAGCCATGTCTGCACTTCGTGATCGCTGAAAACTCCCTCATACGCGGTCATCGTTTCTTCATCCTGCATGATCATGCAGAGTGCGTCAAAATCGTTTACGTTCATTTCTCTTAAAAACAATCGTTCGGTTTCCAGTACCATACGAACCTCCTCATTCGTTTTCTATATCGTACCGCAGCTTTCTTCCTTTGTCCTTGCAAAATGAAAAGGCCCTGGTCTCTAAGCTCCTTCGTTTTCCTGCTGATTGATCCATGGCAGGATCTCGATCCGGCTGTCCGGCACGATCGGGATCATTTCGCTTTGGGTCTGATCGGCAATGATCTGCGCGATATACTCCTCACGATGCTTGCCGATGAACTTGTATCTTCCTCGCTTTCGGGCCAGGAAAAATACACCACAGCCGAATTATTGGCATTTTATTCTGTATCCTGAACTGCCTGGCCGGGCGCGTTTTCATGGCAGACGCATCCGGCAAGCAGCATGGTCAGAACGAAACAGCCTGCCTTCATCCCTCTCTTTTTCATTTTCTTACTTTCTTCCGAAAAGTCCTGACATCGGCAGCGTGTCAAGCGCGTGATCGATCCGTTCCACTTCTTCTTTGGTCAGCTCGATATTTCCCGCTTCCAAATTTTCTTTTAATCGGTGCATTTTTGTCGTTCCCGGGATCGGAATGATGAAATCTTCTTTGTTAATCATCCAAGCCAGAGAAAGCTGAGCCGGCGTGCATCCTTTTTCGTCCGCGATCTTACGGATCGTATCGAACAACTGCTTGTTCTGATCGAACGCTTCCTTCTGATATTGCGGCATGACAGCACGGCAATCGTCTTTCGCATCGAATTTGCTGTCAGGAGAATACGCCTGCGATAAAATGCCGTTGGCAAGCGGCGAAAACGCGACCAGAGAAATGTTCAGCTCTTTCAGGACCGGGAAAAGATCTTCATAGTCCCGGTACATCATCGAATAACGATTCTGCACAGCCGTGATCGGGCAGATCGCGTGCGCTCTGCGGATCGAATCTTCATCCGCTTCCGAAATACCCCAGTACGTGATCTTTCCTTCTTCCATGAGCTCTTTCATGACTTGAGCCACTTCTTCGACCGGCACTTTCGGATCGATACGGTGCAGATAATACAGATCGATATGATCGATACGAAGCCGTTTCAAACTGCCCTCGATCGATTTTCGGATCGTTTCCGGACGCGCATCCGTAACGATCGTGCGATCTTCATGCGTTACTCCGAATTTGGTCGCGATCACCACCTGATCACGATAGGGTTCAAGAGCCTCTCCGACCAGATCTTCATTGTACTCAATTGTCCCGTCTTCGTTATGAGCGATATAGCACTCTGCGGTGTCAAAAAAATTGCATCCCAGCTTCACAGCTTCACGGATCAGTTTGATCATTTCATTCCGGTCTGCCGGCTTGCCGTAGGCGTGGGTCATCCCCATGCAGCCAAGCCCGATTGCAGACACTTTCCTGTCTTTTCCAAGTTTCTGCTGTCTCATCTTATTTCCCTTCCATGCATTCCATCAAAATTTCATAGATCTCGTCGGCGTCGAGCGTGCGCGGATTCGACTGCATGATCATTGTCGAATCCGCAACTTTGCGAAGCAGTTCCGGCGTGATCTCCACATCCGATCGCAGGTCGGACATCTTCGAGGCCAGACCGCACTCCTTGACAAAATCGCGGTAGGCTTGCAGTCCTTCTTCCGCCGTCTGTTTTCCGAATACTTCCTTTGCTATCTTTTCAAATTTTTCCGGCGCATCTTTTAAGATGTGCGCGTAATATACGGGCTGGATGACCGCAAGACCTTGTCCGTGATTGCAGTCGGTATAGGCGCCAAGCTGATGTTCGATCATATGGCACTGGAAATCGGTTTTACGTCCAAGCTTGAGGATTCCGTTTTCTGCCATGGCCGAATCCCACATCAGATTGCTGCGGGCCTGCTCGTCGTCGATGTTTCTGATGAGCCGACGCATGTTCGTGACCGTGTTTTTCATGATCGCAAGACACAAGTCATCAGATACATTGTCCTGATCGGAATTACCTATATATGTTTCCATCGCATGGCTGAGGGTATCGAACGCGCCCGACATGACCTGAGAGGCCGGAACGCTCATCGTATAATCGGGATCAAGTACCGAGAATGTTGCGAAAGTTCCGGCAATCGGCCCTTTCCAGTTCTTTTCTTCATACGTGATGACAGCTCCGTTGTTCATTTCGGCTCCTGTTCCGCTGGCAGTCACGATCGCTCCCATCATAATTCCCTGCGGCGCGATCTGATGATCGATCCACTGGTTGTCCCAAATGTCTTTGTCCAGTTTGGCCTGGGCCGAAATGATCTTCGAGCAGTCGATAACGCTTCCTCCGCCAACTGCTAAGATAAAATCGATCTGTTCCTCTCTTGCAAGTTTGGCGCCTTCCTGCACCTTGTCATAGGTCGGATTGGATTTGATTCCTGAAAAATCGATGACTTCTTTTCCGAGTTCTTCCAGCTTTCCTTTCAGCTGTTCATATACGCCGTTGCGTTTGATGCTTCCTCCGCCGTATGTGAGCATGACTTTTTTTCCCATCTGATCTTTATAGTCTTCCAAAGCGTTCATGGCGCTTCCCTTTCCAAAATAAACTTTCATCGGATATTGATATACGAATGATTCCATATTATAGTTCTCCTTTTACTTTTCATAATGCAGCCAGACGATTCCGTCATCAAACGTTTGCGCGTGAACTTGGGAAAACGTTTCAAGACTTTCTTTTGGGCTGTATCCTTTCGCTTCGATAAAACACGTTTGTGCCTGATCAAGCGCGATAACAGGAACGATCACCAGCGAAATTTCATCGATCACGCCTTGTTCGATCAGCGAGGCGTTGATGATGCCGCCTCCCTGGACAAGCAGTTTTCCGATCCCGAACGTTTCATACAGAATATACAATGTCTTGCCCATATCGTTACTGACAATATAGGAAATGCCCAGCTCTTCGAGCCCGCGCAGATACGCGTCTTCAGTCTGTGTCGATACGACTGTGATCACGCCTTTATCCTTTAACCGGGCAGCGTGCAGCGAACGCTTGTTCCAGGCCAGTCTGGCGTGCGGATCGAGCACAACGACATAATGGTCCGCCTTCTTTCCATGATAAACGGGTTTCTGCGCAATTCCCGGCACAAGTTTCAAGGAATTGCCGGCCAGCTCTTCGGCCGTAATGCGTCCGTACAGGATCGCATCAGCATCGAATTGTTCGGAAATTTTTTTGTAAAGCGTGCCTCCATGAGGGATCATCTCGGCTTCGTAAAAATTTCCTGCGATCTTTCCGTTGATTGACTGCATCATATGACAAATCAGTGTCGGTCTTTTCATACTTTCACCTTCCATCCTTTTGACGGACTCATCATAAAAAAAAGCGGATTAATAGTACAATACTTATTAAGAATCACACTATTTACCGCATGCATAGTGAATGTTCCGAAACTCTAAATCAAAGCCGGATAAGATGAAATCGAAAACACAATATATGCTAATATTAAATAAAACTGGAAGGTGGGATTATGGATGGATCTGGACAAAATACATTACTTCTTTGCGGCTGCCGAACAGAAAAATTTCACGCATGCGGCTGCACGATGCCACATTGCGCAGACGACGATGAGCAAATATATTGCGACGCTCGAAAACGATCTGGGCGTTCGTCTGTTCGACCGAGATGGAAGAACACTATGCCTGACTGAGGCCGGTGAACAGTTTCTTGCCGGAATGAAACCAATCGTTCGCCAATACAAAACACTTTGCGGATCGCTGAAACGTCAGGACCGGATCGATCTTGGTGTGGTAACGACAGATTATCCCCGGTTTCAGATCATCGAATCTTTCGAACGGTCTCATCCCGAAATTTCCATGTTCTATACATTTCAAAAGCCGGAAATTCTTCTGGACAATTTGCTGGGCGACCGTATCGATGCCATACTCGCGCCCGATCTTCTCAACTTCTACAAACCGTATCTTGACCGGCTTGCGACTGTGATGATCGAAGAAATTCCGGTCTGTCTTGTTTGTTCGCAGACGCTGCTTTCCCGGCATGAAACGATCGAAAACGTGATTGCCAATGCTCCTTTGATCACGAAGGCGGCCGAATATGTGGACCAGAGCCGCGACGAGCTTGAAAAGCAGTTCGGGACCTCGTTTACTGATACGATCGTCGTGGAAGAATATCCGAAACAGCTGTTCCTTTTGGGTCTGGGGCGCGGGTTTGCGATCTTGCCGAAAGGATCGTTTGATAACGAGCTCATCCAGACCGGATTAGGACATGGTTTGTATGAACATCAGATCCTTCTTGTGAAAAAAGAAGGACGGTCCGAAGCGCTCGAACAGCTTCTTTCCTATATTGACCATGAAAGAAAGTGCTGACAGGAGCACTTTTTTCCGTTTTGATTCTTTGACTTTTTCCTTTATTGTACAGACAGATAAAGGAGGAATTCAGGATGGAAAGAACACTGACCCAGGGAAATGCATTCAAAAATATCGTATTGTTTTCGATTCCGTTTCTGCTGGCAAATCTGCTGCAGACATTGTACGGCATGGCCGACCTGTTCATTGTCGGACAGTTCAACGGTGCCGCATCGCTTTCGGGCGTATCGATCGGCAGCCAGGTCATGCATATGCTGACGGTCATGATCATCGGGCTGGGCATGGGCACGACGGTCATGATCGGACGGGCCGTGGGTCTTGGCAGTTTGAAAGAACAGCAGAAAGTGATCGGCAATTCGATCGTGCTGTTCGTGCTGGCCGGGCTCGCAGCTACCGGGCTGCTGCTCTGGCAGATCGATTCGATCGTTGCGATCATGCTGACTCCGGTCGAAGCGATCGAAGAAACCCGCTGGTATTTGATGATCTGTTTTGCGGGACTGCCTTTTATCATGGCCTACAATGTGATCAGTTCCATATTTCGGGGACTGGGCGATTCGAAAAGTCCGCTTGTCTTTGTCGCGGTTGCGTGCGTGCTCAATATCATGCTGGACTTTTTATTTATCGGAGTGTTCGGAATGCGTTCGGCTGGCGCGGCGTGCGGAACGGTCCTTTCCCAGGCGTGCAGCGTTCTGTTTGCCTTGATCGTGATTGGCAGACGCAAACTGATCCATATCGAACGAAAAGATCTGTTTCTTGACAGGAAAACGATCCGTTCGATCGTAAAGATCGGAATGCCGATCTGTCTGCAGGACGGACTGATCCAGATTTCATTCATCATTATCACAATTATTGCCAATGCCAGAGGGGTGGAAATTGCGGCAACCGTCGGTGTCGTGGAAAAAGTGATCGGCTTTTTCTTCCTCGTTCCTTCGAGCATGCTTTCTTCGATTTCTGCGATCTGCGCGCAATGTGTCGGGATCGGTCAGCATAGACGGGCGTTCGAGACTTTGAAATACGGATGTCTGATCGGTTTGAGTTTCGGATTGTTTTTCACGATCTTATGCCAGTTCCTGTCCGGTCCGATCGTTTCCCTGTTCACTCATGATCCGGAAGTCATCCGTTTCGGAACCCAATATTTACGGGCTTATGTGGCAGACTGCGTGTTTGCTTCCATTTCCTTTGGATTTGGCGGGTATTTCACGGCGTACGGCTATTCGATGATCTCGTTCCTGCACAATGTCGTTTCGATCGTGCTGGTACGTGTTCCGGGCGCCTATTTCACATCGAAGCTGTTTCCGGACACTTTGTTTCCGATGGGACTGACTTCTCCGTTAGGTTCCCTGCTGTCGGCAACGATCTGTGTGAGCGTGTATTTTGTGATGCGCCGCAAAGGTGTGTTCGGCACAGCGGAAAACAAACGGTCCGATTCATTTGCTTTTGAGCATCAATGAAAAAAGATCTCTTTCGCAAGGGATCTTTAACTGTTTCGGGAAATATATTCTTCCAGCGATATCGGGCGGACCGTTCTGTTTTCTACCAGCAGGATCGTATCGTACATTGCTGCGGTGAGCGGATCGGTCTTATGCGATATCGCAATGATCGTTTTCTCCTTTTGCTCGAGCAGCGATCTTTCGAGACGTTTCCGTGTCGCTTCATCGACGGCAGAAAACGCTTCGTCCAGTACGAGCCAGCTCTTGTTCGAAGCAAGTGCTCTTGCCAGCATGATGCGCTGCATCTGTCCTCCGCTCAAAGCGATCAGATCGCTTTCGAACACTTCTTCCTTTCTTGATATCAGATCATGAAGTCCGACATGTTCAAGAACTTCATTGATATCCGCTTTTCGGCCAAGCGCAATATTTTCCCTAAGAGATAAGGGGAAAAGCGCGAACGACTGGGATACGTAGGCAATATGAGAAAAATACGAGGAATACGTGATCGAGGAAAGCGGAATATTATTGACAAGTACATTTCGATCTGTAATCTGTTTGAGCATGAGTTTCAATAACGTTGACTTTCCCTGCCCGCTCTCTCCGACAATCAGATATTTGTCTCCTCGCTTGAATTCCAGATCCAGATCCTTCAGGATCAAATGATCCGGCAAGTAGGCAAAATCAAGATGTTCGAAAGAAATCGTATCCAATCGCGAAATTTGTGTTGTTTCATGTTGAGCGTGGGCATTGATTTCCTGGATTATTTGTTCCATGTCTTTCACAAGGAACCGGCTCGATTCGATACGGTTCCTGAATGTGGCAAACTGAAAGATCGGATTGACGACCATATTGGTGACCTGCATGATGGCAAGCACAAGAGGAACTGTCAGTAACTTAAAATGGACGAAGAGCGCGCCGATCCCGATCGTTCCTAAAAACATATACTGGCCAAATCCGTTATTGATCGTATCACTGACCATGAGCAGGCTGTCTGCCTTATTGTATGCTTCATGAAGCTTTTCGCTTCCAGACATCAGCAGATCACAGTACGTTTTTTCATAGTGTTCATTTTTGATGAACATGAAATTGCTGTAGAAATTTTTGATCGATTGGATCCATTTTTCTTTTTGAACGAGCAGTTCTTTCTGGCGCTTTTGAAGCGGTTCGAAGAAAAAACGATTGCCGAACAGACACATGCCGGCAAGAATATACAGAAACAACAGGATGGGCCAGCACAACACCCCAATATAGACGCTGCCGGAAATAAAGGATACGACAAGGCCGAGCATCTGGATCCGGGAATGGATGTACTTCTCGACAATTTCATTGATCTTGTTGGTCAGCTCGTTGATGAGCATGCTGGAATCCTTGCGAAAAAAAGAGGCAGGATCTTCCTGAAGAAGGGCCTGTATGCAGCGCTTCTGCAGATCAAAACGGATCGTGTTTTCGAGTCTGGTGATGGCCAGCTGCTTTCCTGAATCAGTGAGCGTATAAACGAGCAGGAAAACGATCGTCAGCACGATCAGGCTGACAAGCTTTTTTGTTTCCATGTTCAGACCGAGCAGTTCTCCCATCAAATATGCTTTTCCAAGCTCGAGCATCGCAAAGACCAGGACCAGGCAGAATACGCCCGCTAAAAGTTTACGATTGTTTTTGTATATTGTTTTCATCGCTTTGTTCCTTTCTGGTTTCTGTTGTGCTTTCACTGTACCGAAAATCCTGAAAGGATGCGATATCCAAAATTTTCAATAATTTTTCCCTAATCTCACGTTCTTTCTAACTTCTGTTTTTTGGAATGCAGGGCCATCTGCTCCTTCAAAAGCACAAGAGCGTTTTCGGTTTTACCGAAATATTCCTCCAGTTCGATCCGGATCGAAAGAAAAAAATCCACCCAGTCCATTTCTTTGTTCAGCATGGCTTCCGAATACAAAACATGGAAGCTTTCCCGAGCTGTTTCGTAATCATTGCAGCTCCATGCTTTGATGCCTTGGATGAACCAGCGCAAAGATGACCACTGTTTTGTCGGCGCTTTTTCGCACCATTCCTTCAAGGCAGAAAGATCCCCGATCCGAAAGTAGGCAAGCAGAAGATGATAGTACATGGAAAGATCGACACGATTTCCATTTTGTTCAATGGCGTATTTTGCGTAAACGATCGTATTGAGCGGATCTTGCGCAAGGCTGGCGGCGCAGGTAAGTTCTTCAAGACAAGCAGATTTCAGAAAATCACAACCTATGTGTCCGGCTTCTTTTTGTATGCGCAAAAACTGATTTCGGGCTTGTTCGTATTCGCCGTTTCTTGCCTGCAGGATCGTTTCAAGAAAGGCGATCTGTAAAAACTGTGTAGCGGATGCTTCTTTGAAAACGAGTTCTTTTGCACGATCGATCAACTGCCGGGCAAGACCATCATATCCCGTGATCATATACAGGTCGATCAGGCGAGAGCATGCGATATACGATGTATCATCATAGCGTATCGCTTTTTCCAAATGATAACAGGCGATCTCAAAGTGCCGGCTTTCATAGTTTGCCACTCCGATCAGTTCCTCGTACAAGCTTTGGTGGATATCGGAAAACAGATCCTGGAGTATTTCGATCCGCTCGATTTCCTTGAAGATCTTCTTTCGTTTTTCTTTGTTCCACATCATTTTTCGGACCGGCGTTTCGTAAACAAGACGATAAAGCTTGAGCAGTTCGAATACCGCAAAGAAATAAGAAGCATTGAGATTTTTGCGTGATAAAAAAGCATCCAGCCTTTCTAACATAGCTACGGGATCATGTACATGTAAATGGCGCAGTTCCCTAAGTTCTTCTTTCCATTGATCCCAGTCGAACCGGTCGAGAAACTGTTCATATCCGAACAGCTGTGCGATTCGATTTCTTTGTTCGCGAGCAGGAAGCAGTTCCCCGTTTTCTATGCGGCGAACGGTCGAATACGACATATGCAGATGGGATCCGACATTTTCCAGGCTCCATCCTTTTTCTTTTCTATGGACCTGCAGAAAACGCCCGAAGATGCGATCTGTTGATTTTTGATCATATTGTTCTTTTTTCATAGCAACATTATAAGGAAACGAATTTTGTTTTTTCAATAAAATTCTTATTTTCACACAAAAAGCGCGATGATCTTCTCATCGCACCTGTAAAGATCGATCTGATTCTTTCTATTTGACGCAAATCGCACAACCGATCGCTCCCGGTCCCGTATGAGTACCGATGCTAAGAGAGAGCGGCGAATACCGTACGGTCGTTTCCGGAAACTCTTTCTGAAGCATATTAATCCATGCTTCGATTTCTTCTTGCGACAATCCGGTTCCGGCTGCGCCGACACAAAGATCGTTCCATTCATAATTGGAGAAGCGTTCTTTATAGTCTTTTTTCAGCGCGTCGATCATGATCGTCCTGCATTTTTTCATGCTTCGCGCTTTGGAAAAGGTATCGAGTTTTTCTCCCTGGATGGTCAGGATCGGTTTGATCCCGAGCACCGAACCGATCAAAGCGACAGCAGGAGTGATGCGTCCGCCTCTTTTCAGATATTTGAGCGTATTTACAGAAATATAGATGGATGATCGCAATCCGTCTTCTTCCAGTGTTTTTTTGATAGTTTCCGGATCTATTCCCTCATCTGCCAGTTTTCTGGCTTTCAGGACCGATTCCTGCAAAGGAATGGAAATGCGGTGATCGTCGATCACGATGACTTTCCCGTCATAGTCTTCGGCAAGCATCATGGCCGTCTGGCAGGAATTGCTCAATCCCGAAGTCATCGGAATATGAATGATGGCCTCATATCCCTGGGCGAGCAGATCATCCCACATCTTCATCACATTGCCGGGTGCTGGCTGGGATGTCGTGATCCTGCGTCCTTCTTTCTGCCATTCATAAAACTGCGTTTCGTCAATATCGACCCCTTCGTAATGGGTCTGGTCGTCGATAATGACGGGCATAGGGATCAGCTCGATGCCGTATCCTTTTGCGTCTTCACGCGTAAATCCGCTGTTTGTATCTGTTACTACTGCACAACGCATATTTTGTCCTCTTTTCTTCAACGTTACAAATTGTAACAATACCAACCTTGATTTTCAACGATACCGTGGCATACTGTAACAGAAAGGAATCATTTTGTTACAGTATGGAAAATCGCAACAAACGGAATTTATTTGCCAGAGAGTGTATCGTAATGGCTTTATTGAAACTGATCAAAGAAAAGCCGTTTTCTTCGATCACGATTTCGGAACTAACAGTCAAAGCCGGAGTATCCCGGATCACATTTTACCGCAATTACAGTTCCAAGGAAGAAGTGCTCACATCCTATATTCAAGATATTTTGTATGACTATGTTCATACCCATTCCAACGGAAAAGATCATTCGGGGATCTTTTACGATCGTGCCCATGTCGCTCATGCTTTGTGCTACTTCGATCAGTACCGCGATTTTATCGACGGTTTGATCGAATGCGGATTCGGGATCCTGTTTTTGAACGAGCTCACTTCGATCGCCCTGCAGATCTGGAATCCGGAAAAGAAACCGGCTCTGAACAATCCGCTGATCGCGTATGTTGGCATGCTGTACAATCTCTATATCGCATGGAAAGACAATGGAAGAAAAGAGCCTCTCGATCATTTGATCGATGAAGCGTATCCTATTTGCGAAAGAGCGTTTGGATCAGATTTTGTTTCGAAGATCGGCTCAACATAGTTCCTGATCAACTCGATCCTGTCTTTTGGTCTTGGGTGAAACAATGATGTGATCGCAACGACCATGTTCTTTTCGGGACTTACATAAATAATATTTCCTCCATCGCCCATTGCGGCATATCCCTTATCGTACGCACTCACCCACCACAGATAACTGTATGGCAGATCTCGCCGTTTCCATCGGCTGTGCTCCGAAGTGCTTTCCATGACCCATTTTTCGGACACAATGCGTTTTCCGTTCCAGATACCTTTGCACAAAAGCAACTGTCCGATCTTTGCCATATCCATTGGCGAAAGCGTAAGTCCCCAGCCTGCCGTGTTGATGCCTGCCGGATCGGCGACCCATCCGCTCATATCGGTCGATCTCGAAAATTCTATTTGTTCTTCCTTACTTTGAAAAATCAGACTTTTTTCAACAGTAATGCCTAATGGGGCAAACAGATTTTCTTTTGCGAAATCCAATACCGATTGTCCGGTTGCTTTTACAAGGATCCCTAACAAAATATCGGGCCCGATCATTGGCGCATAACGGAACTTTCCGATTTTCCCTCTGCCTCCTAGCTGATCAAGCGAAAATTTAACCCAGTCCATACTTTTGAAATATCTTATATATGGATTGAATAGATACTTGTATGGTGTAGTCATTGTCAGCATATCTTTTATCGTGATGTTCTGTATCGTTTATTCGCCGCGTTTGATCGTATATTCAGGATAGAAATCCAATACCTTCTGCTCAACACTGTTTAGACACCCTTTATCCAAAGCGATCCCAAGCAGTATAGAAACAATGCTTTTCGTTACTGAATATACATGGAAGCGGCTCGCCTTCGTACAACCGTTGAAATAGTTTTCATAAACGCAGTTTCCATCTTTTAATACAGCTATACCAGATATATTGGAATACTCTTTCTTAATGATATTTTCAAATTTTTCGATCTGTTCCTGCCTCATTTTTACCTCCCGATTCGTTTTATAATTCTGATATATTGTCATGCATTTCAAATCTCTATCTTGATTACATCCATTATAAGAATCTGTTTTATACCGATCGACAATATAGAAATTCTCCATGCTGCTATGTAGTATAGTCTTTGCCCTAAGAGGAGAGTCAACATGATTCCTTTGCCTTTTTGTTTTGCCGGGGATGATCGAACTTGAAAGGATTTATGTGACAGAATATCGATTTACTGAAAGGGAACATTAAGAGTCATCTCCTATCCAAAAAAAGAAGGCCTTCTCTTTTCGTGAGAAAGCCTTCCTAAAGGAAAACCTTTTAGCTGAATAGCATTCATATTTTTCCGGAATCTTCTCATAGCATTTCCGGCTCAGGAATCGTATCCGGAATCGCAGGAAACCAGCGTACGAAACGATAATATCCTAGTAGGAACAATGTGCTGATCGTCCATGTGATCGGATACACCCAGCATAACACTGCGAACTCATGATAGCGCGGAAGCACGATCATGAGAATCAGGACACGAATGATTCCCCAGCTTCCTAAATAGGCCATCATCGGAATGATGGGACGACCGGCCCCTCGAAGTATGGCTGCCAGGCAATGGGTCAGCCCAAGGATCGGATAAAACCAAAGCGTAATGTCTGCTCGCTGCAATGCAAGAGCGATCGTTTCCGGATTGGATGTGAACATGGTCATCAGGATCGGGCATCCTAAACGCAGGATCACGGCAATAAGCAATGAAATGAAAACCATTGTGAGCAATGCGAAGCGACAGCCTTGATGGGTCCGTTTTTCATTGCCTGCCCCTACGTTTTGTCCGGTAAACGTGGCTAATGCAGCACAAAACGCATTGATCGGTAAAAAGCCGAACCCTTCGATCGATGCGAATGCGCCCGTTGCTGCCATCGTGATGGCGCCAAATGAATTAACAAAACCCTGAACGACTGCGTTGGCAAGCGAAACAGCACTTGATTCGATCGCGCCCGGAATTCCCATCCGGAAGATCTCGACCAGCGCATCTTTATGAAGCCGGCATTGTCTTAAACTGATTTTCTGCATTCCATTGGTATGCATCAAGAACACGAGCATTCCGATTCCGCTGATCCATTGGGCGATCACGGTCGCAATGGCAGCTCCTGCAATACCGCACGGGATCCCGACGATCAGCAGCAGATCAAGACCTATATTGATCAATGTGGATACAAGCAGAAAATAAAGCGGAGTTCTCGAATCTCCTACTGCTTCTTCGATTCCAAGACCTGCCATATTGTAAAGAAGCTGTCCGCCCGCCAGGCTGATATAAATGGTCAAATAGGTTTGTGAAAGCGAAACGACTTCGACTGGCGTATGCATCAGCTGGATCAGAACAGGGCTCAAGAAGAGCCCGACACAGCCCATCACGATCGCAAAAAGCGCGCATAAAGCGATGGCCGTATGTTCGACCCGGCGCATCCACTCATAGTTTTTCGCTCCGAATGCCTGCGAGATGACGACCGCAACACCCATACCGATCCCGAACAGGAACGACGTGATAAAATAGGCAAGATTCTGACAGTTGGTGATGGCGGCCAGCGCGTTTTCTCCAAGATAGCGCGACACGATCACAGTATCTACAAGAATGTAGGTTTGTGATAAAAGCGCCGAAAGCAGGACAGGAAACGCGAACCGAAGCAGCTGGGAAGCGATCGGTCCTCGCGTCATATCCATTTGTGTTTCCATATCGATCCCTCTCTTCCCTCATATGATATAACAATACGCCTTTTTCATAAGGATTGTCCATGCAAAAAAAGAGCCTTTTAGGCCCTAAAGAAGCTTTTTGTAAAGAAAATCATAAAATTTGCTTTAGGTATAGATGTTTTACATTTTTCTAGGGGAAAATACGCTATGACTTCACACTTTTCTAAGGGAAAGTAAGTATCTCTATTACATTTTTCTAGGGGAAACAGCAGCTTCTCATCAGGAAATCAGCATGACCAGGGTCCCGATCACAATCAGAGCAAGTCCCAATGCTGATCGTTTGGAAAGCTTTTCATGAAAGACCACATAGGAAAAAGCGATTGTAATGACTATGCTCAGCTTGTCGATCGGAACGACAACGCTTGCGAGACCATCCTGCAGCGCCCTGTAATAGCAAAGCCATGAAGCACCGGTCGCAAGACCCGACAGGCAGATAAAACCAAGCTCGTTTTTCGGGATCGAAGAAATCGTTGTCTGTTTATTTGTCACGAAAACCATGATCCACGCGAACACCAGAATGACGATCGTCCGTATGGCCGTTCCCAAGTTGGAATCGATATTCGAAATCCCGACTTTTCCCAATATCGAGGTCAGGCTTGCAAACACAGCCGACCCAAGCGCGTAGAAGATCCAGCTTTTCATGGGCGCGACTTGTCCCTGCTCCTTTTTCTTTTCGAGCATGAGCCAGGTTCCTAACCCGATCAGTACGACACCGATCCCCTTCTGTCCGTTCACTGTTTCTCCAAGAAACAGAAAGGCCAGGACGATCGTTAATACAGTGCTCGATTTATCGATCGCAACGACCCGGTTCACATCGCCCAATTGCAGTGCCCTGAAATAGCAAAGCCAGGAAGCACCAGTAGCAAGACCGGAAAGGATCAGAAACAGCAGTGTTTTTCCATCAAGGCTTATAAGCTGAACCTGAGATCCTGAAATAAAGACCATGATCCACGCGAAAGCCAGCACGACGATCGTTCGTATCGCTGTCGCGACGGTCGAATCGGTATCTTTGATCCCGCATTTTGCCAATATGGAAGTGATCCCCGCAAAAAAAGCGGAACCAAACGCAAAAAGCAGCCACATTGATCTCACTTCTTTCTAAATAATCGATTGGCGGTAAAGGCACCAGCCCATCCGCACAATGCTCCAAGTACGATTCCTGCCAGCACATCGCTTGGAAAATGCACATATAAATATAAACGGGAAAATCCGATCAGAGCGGCAAGGGCCATCGCAGGGATCCATAATTTATTTCTGGAAAAACAAAGCGAAAAGGCTGCCGCAAACGAAGAAGCCGTATGTCCTGACGGAAACGAATAGCCGGAAGGATGAGCGATCAGCAGGACAGTTTCCGGGCGAAGATCACAAGGGCGGATCCTTGCCACCAGCGGCTTGAGGATCCCGTTGCAGCAGATCACTTCGATTCCAAGCGCAATGGCCATGGCTATCCCGGCTTTTCTCGTTTTCGGGATCAAAAGAAGAAGGATCGTGCATAAGATCCATATCATCCCGCCGTTTCCTAATTGTGTGATCCAGACCATGCATCGATCCAGCCATTCGCTCCGTATATAACACTGAATGAAATCCAGAATATTATATTCCATATTCGATCCCTCCTTTAAAATGAAACCAGCCATAAAGAACAACTGTTCCGCCACAGAAAATAAGAAGCACCCATATGATCTGCGTACCTGATAAGGCCGTAATGTCCAGCAAGGCTGGAAACAGCCACAATGCAGCAAACGTTCCGATGATCATCGTCACACAAATGAAGAGACGCATTTTCGTAAACGGGACACAGCTTTTTATCACTGCCGCCATCGTCGTAAGGATAAGCAAGGTATACATCATCGTGTGCTGCTCCTGTATTGAAAAAGGCAATAGAGCAACAACGCCCATCATTACTAGAGCGCTGATCGAAAAAGGCAAGGCATTCCGTATGGCAGTATCCAAAAAACGATTTCGGATCGGTCGAATATCATTTTCGAAAATCGTAAGGAACGAAGGATAAGCTTCCATGGCCGCATCGATCAGCGTGATCTGAATTGGAATAAACGGAAATCCGAAATTTCCGATCACGCAAAATATCGATAAAAGGATCGAATAGATCGTTTTGATAAAAAATACGCCTGCTGTCCGTGTCACATTGTGCACGACCTTTCTTCCTTCTTTGACGACATCACGCAGATTCGTAAAATCGCTTTCCAGCAGAACGATCTGGGAAATTTGTCTGGCTGCATCGCTTCCCTGCGCCACCGCAATCGAGCAGTCTGCGGTTTTCAGCGCAAGAAGATCATTGACCCCATCTCCGGTCATCGCCACACGATGACCTTCTTTTTGAAGCGCAAGTACGAGCTTTTGTTTTTGACGTGGCGTCACTCGTGCAAACACATCGTATTGCTGGCAAAGATCAGCATAATCGACCGATCCTTCCAGTTTCGAAAGATCGATCGCTTTTTTCCAGCCTTTTAATCCTGCCTTTTTCGCGATCGCGCACACAGTGCGGATATGATCTCCTGAAATCACCTTTACGTTGACTTTTTCTTTTTCGAAAAAAGCTAACGTTTGCGGCACATACACGCGGATCCGATCTTCGAACAGGATCACACATAACGGCACGATACCGTCCGGAAGCTGTTCGTTTTCATCCCATGTCTTTTCACTGTATCCGAAAACGACCACACGAAATCCCTGCTCCATTGCGGTGCGTATGTTTAAAGGCAGTATTGAAAAGAAGCGTTCGGGAGCGCCCAGATAAAGAGTGCCGATCTCATTTAAACAAACGGCGCTCCATTTTCGTTTCGAAGAAAACGGAATCCTTGCGGTCACTTGCTCGCATGGCTCATAAGGACAGGTCGTCCTGAGCGCATCCATCGTCGCATTGTTGTCTGTGCTCATGCTGACATAAAGATCGAGCAAATGTTCGATTTTGCTTTTTCCTTCCCATTCAAAAATTGAATATCCCGCACTTTCAAGTTGCCGTCTGTCAGCGTCCCGGTCTTGTCGACACATAACACATCGACATGTGCAAGTGTTTCCAGAGCATTCATATCCTGCACGAGGATCTTCTTTTTTGATAAACGGATCACTCCGTTGGCCAAAGATACGGAAATCAAAAGAACAAGCCCTTTTGGGAGCATTCCGAGCAAGGCGGCCGACATGGCAACGATCGAAGCGGAAAAAGAAACTTGACGCAGAACAAAAGCTTCTACGAACAGGACAACTCCTACCGGAACGATCAGCCAGCTTGTCAGCCGGGTCACTTTCTGCATCGAAGAGCGAAGTTCGCTTTCACTGTCTTTTTCACATTTAACGACTGCAGCCAGTTTTCCGATATAACTTTCGCTGCCGGCATGTGTGACTTTTGCCAGACCGGTTCCTGCAATCACGAAACTTCCTGAAAACAGCCGGTCCCCTTTTTCTTTTACGATCGAATCGCTTTCTCCGGTCAGAAGCGACTCATTCACTTCGATCATTCCTTCGGAAAGGATGGCGTCTGCGCAGATCTGATATCCGCTTTTGAGCACCATTTCTTCATTTTTGACCAGATCCTGCGCATCCATTTGAATTTCCTTTCCTTCTTTCAATATGGTGACTTGGGGACGATTGAGCAAGGAAAGCTCGTCAACCATTTTTTTCGCTTTGATTTCCTGAACGATGCTGATCAAAATATTGATCACGATGATCACGATAAAAAGCATGTTCGTATAGGCTTTCGCGATGAATAAAAGGATCGCGATCACAAAATTCAACACATTGAACAAGGTCCAGACATTTTTCCAAACGATCTCTTTGACCGATCGTGAAAGCAAATCTTTGTTTATTTCTTCTTTTTTATGTATCGACATCTTGATTTCCTCCATCTTGACGACACAAGGATATCTTTAAAATCTAAACCGCACAGAAAACAAAAATAAACAAAACATAAACTGAGTGATCACATTCCGGTAAAACGATATCCTGCGCCCCATACCGTTTCGATATATCGCGGATGGGCTGGATCCTCTTCGATCTTTTCACGCAGGCGGTTGATATGCACTGTCACTGTGGCATTGTCTCCGATGGCTTCCATCCCCCACACTTTTTCATATAAAGTTTCCCGGTCAAACACGATATCCATATGATGCATCAAAAAAGAAAGCAGTTCATATTCTCTGTTCTTCAGTTCGATTTCATACCCGTTGAAAAAACCCTGCGTGTGTCGGTATAGAGCGTGATCGGCCCTAAAACAATTTTCGAAGACAAATGATGCAGTCCGGCAAGCCGACGATACTGTGCAAGGTTGGCTTTCACCTTCGCGACAAGAACACTTGGAGAAAAAGGCTTTTCTATATAATCGTCGGCGCCAAGCCGAGCCCGCGGATCTTATCGATATCTTCCTGTCTTGCCGTCACCATCAGGATCGATATATCCAGTACTTTTCTAAGTTCCCGACATAACGAGAATCCATCCATTTCGGGAAGCATGATATCCAGCAAAATCAGATCAAACCACTCTTGCATGGCCATTTGAAGTCCGACAGTCCCGCTGGATGCGATCTCTACCTCAAACTGATCGATTTCCAGATAATCCCGTTCAATTTCCGCGATCGCTTTATCATCCTCGATAATCAGGATCCTGTTCATATACATCCTCCTTCATAAGATCGATCTGAATCATCAGACCTCCATGCTGGCTGGGAACCGCTTTGACTTTTCCGTTCATTTGTTCGCATGCTTTTTTTAAAATTGCCAGTCCGAGCCCGCTGCTTTGATGAGAATCGTGTCGTGATGGATCGGCACGATAAAAAAGGTCGAACAGATGACTCAGCGCTTCATATTCTACACCCGGCCCGTCATCTTCAATTTGCCAGCATATACCTTTTTCTGTTTACGCAATGTGATCCATACTTGTCCTTGCTGTTTGTGTTTGTATTTTACACTGTTGTCTAACAAATTGATCAAAATACGCCTGACTTGTATGGGATCTGCATTCCATAGAACCGGCTCCGTATCAAGATGGATCACAAGACCTTTCCGACCATACTCTTCGCGAACGCTCATGACCGTTTCCTGGAGCAGCTGGTCCAGGCGCAGGATACGCTTCTGATCCTGATATTCGCGAAGCTCCATTTTGGAAAAAAGGAAAAGCTGCGCCACGATATGATCGAGATCCTGGGCTTTGGCCTTGATCGTTTCCAGATATTTTTCCTGTGCCTGTGGCGTACGAGCGACACCATCCAGCAGCCCTTCCACATAAGCGAGTATGGATGTAAGGGGCGATCGAATGTCATGGGAAATGCCGGCAATCAGCTCTTTCCGGCTTTTTTCCTGATACTGCTGCCGTTCCACAAGTTCTTTGAGATGACGAGCCATTTCATTAAAATCCCTACATACCGGCATAAATTCATCCGACTTCTCATAGTTGATCCGGTAATCAAGGTTGCCGTCCCTGAGCTCATGAACACCTTGAGAAAGCAGATCGAGAGGCTGGTCGATTTTTTCCCAGACAAATCGGATCAAGATCCTGTTTGTAAGAAAAACCGAAAATACGATCAGAACGAAAACGATAAAGATCGCTCCGGCAATGATCGATTTCAGATCAAGAGAAGAAGGAACAGCTTTTGAAACGCCTGCCAGATAAATGATATAGTTGCGGTTCCCTGCCTCGATCCTTTTTGCGTAAAGCATCGTATCGTCATGATAAATCGTCGCTTCATGATCAAGCATCCTGACCGCTTCGATCATAGCGCTGTCCGCTTCCATTTGTCCTGATCCGTAAATGGTCCTGCCGTCCGAAACAATTTGCAGGCTCATTTCATTTTGATCCAGGATCGTTTTCATATTCGAAAGACTTTCTGTTTGTTCCAGTTTTTCTTCTATTTCCGAAGTGATTGCTGTGCATAATACTTCAAATTCGTCCAGATCACGAATTTCGATTCCTGTTCCGTGCAGCAGCGCGATCAGAAAAACTCCGATACATCCGCGCCTACTAAAAGAGCTGTCGCCGCAGGAATGAGGATCATGAAAATATTCGACCAGAATAACCGCTGCTTAATCGTCATCTTTTTGCTCCTTTGATTTAGTTTACCATGCCAAGGACCCACGATATGTTAATCCTTTTTAAACGGGCGTTGTCACTTATATAAAATATTTTACATAAGCTCTTTACATATGGAAGCGTTTGCATTACAATGAAATCAACTTAAGTAAAGTTTTTAATAAAAGAGGAGAACAAAAATGAAACAACAAGTAATGACAGAACCAGGAAAAATTATCTTTCAGGAAGTCCCTGTGCCGGAAGTAAATTCTCATGACGTGAAGATCCGTATCGAAAACATCGGGATCTGCGGATCAGACATCCATGTTTATCATGGCGAACATCCTTTTACGTCTTACCCAGTCACTCAAGGACACGAAGTTTCCGGAGAAATTGTCGAAGTCGGCAATGAAGTCAAAGATCTGAAACCGGGCCAGAAAGTAACGATCGAACCTCAGGTCACTTGCGGACACTGCCATCCATGCCGGCATGGAAAGTACAATTTATGCGAAGAACTGAAAGTCATGGGTTTCCAGACGACGGGAACCGCAAGCGAATATTTTGTATGCGATGAAAAATATGTCACTCCGGTCCCGCAAAGCATGTCTTTCGAAGAAGCTGCGATGATCGAACCGCTGGCTGTGGCCGTTCATGCCGTAAAACAAATGGGAGATATCCGCGGACTTGACGTGGTCGTGATCGGAGCAGGACCGATCGGAAATCTGGTTGCTCAAAGTGCCAAAGGAATGGGAGCCCGAAAAATCATGATCACCGATGTAAGCGATCTGCGTTTGGAAAAAGCGAAAGAATGCGGCATTGACGTTTGTGTAAATACGCGCACGAATGATTTCGGCAAAGCGCTCGTGGATACCTTCGGTCCCGATAAAGCCGATGTGATCTACGATTGCGCAGGAAACGACATTACGATGGGTCAGGCGATCAGTCATGCCCGCAAAGGAAGCGTGATCGTTCTTGTTGCGGTATTCGCCAAAATGGCAAACATCGATCTTGCGGTCGCAAACGATCACGAGCTCGATCTCAAAAGCACGATGATGTATCGTCATGATGATTACGTAGATGCTATACAGCTTGTTGACGAAGGAAAAGTGCAGCTCAGACCGCTTATTTCAAAACAATTTCCTTTTGAACAATATTTAGATGCTTACCAATACATTGACGATCATCGCGAAACGACAATGAAAGTTATCATCGACGTGCAAAAATAGAAAGCGTTGAAAACAGGACAAAGGAGAAAAATGTATGGAAACGAATGCTTTGCCTAATCCGGAACTTTCATTTGAAAATCAGCCTGATGCTTTAAAAGAAAAGAACGCCGTGCCAAGACCTGGCGTTCTTTCCCGGCTCAATAAATTCGCCTACGGCTTAGGAGATGCGGGATGCAATTTCAGCTGGATGTTCGTTAGCAATTTTCTGATGATCTTCTATACCGATGTGTTCGGAATCGGTATGACAGCCGTATCCGGCCTGATGCTTTTTTCCCGCTTCTGGGATGCCGTCAATGATCCGCTCATCGGATCGCTGAGCGACAAAACACAGACCCGTTTTGGTCGCTATCGTCCATGGCTGCTTGTCGCAGCGCCGGCGACCGCACTCATCTTGATCCTTACATTCTGGGCCCATCCAGAATGGCCGCAAAACTTAAAGATCATCTATATGGCCATCACTTACTGCCTGCTTGTTTTAGGATATACTTGCGTAAATATCCCATATGGAACATTATGCGGAGCGATGACACAAAACATGGAAGAAAGAGCATCTCTGAATACTTCCCGCTCTGTTATGGCAATGATTGCGATCGGGATCATCAATATCATTACCGTTCCGCTGCTCACGTTGTTTTCCAGAACTTCCGCTTCCACAGGGTATTTGTGTGTCGCGATCCTTTATGGCACCATCTTTACGTTTTGCCTGCTGTTCTGCTTTTTTAACACAAAAGAAAGAGTACATGTTCCTTCTTCGCAAGGCCGATTGCCTCTTTTTATGCAGCTGAATGCGATTCGCAAAAACAGACCGTATCTGCTTGCTTTGGCAGGTCAGATCTTGTTCGGATTTACTTTGTACGGGCGCAATGCGGATATTCTCTATTATTTTACGTATGTCGAAAACGATGCTTCCCTTTATACGATCTACGCTCTGGTCACGATCGTTCCAAGTATCATCGGCGCATGGTGTTTCCAGCCCGTATTCAAAAAGCTCGAGAACAAAGGTCGTTCGGCTGCATTGTTCGCGTTATGCACCGGAATCTTCTTGGCTTTGCTGTATTTGTTCAACGCAAAGAGTGATCCGATCACATTCTTCGGTCTGGCTGCGCTGTCGCAATTTTTCTTTTCAGGATTCAACACGGCCATTTACGCCATCATTCCGGATTGTGTCGAATACGGAGAGTGGAAAACGGGAATCAGAAACGATGGATTTCAATACGCGTTTATTTCGCTTGGAAACAAGATCGGCATGGCTCTTGGGACTTCTGCCCTTGCCTTGATGCTTGGCCAGTTCGGGTATGTGGCCAACCAGCCTCAAAATGAAGCGGTCCTTTCAATCCTGCGTTCGTCTTTCAGTTTGATCCCGGCTCTGTTCTGGATCATCACGGCAGCCGTTCTGTTCTTTTATAAGCTCAATCGGAAACAGTACAATCAGATCCTTGTCGAACTGGCTGCCCGCAAAACAAAAGAACAAGTATAAAAGAAAGGAAAAATATCAATGAAAACAACAGATGTAACAGCTTTAGGAGAACTGCTGATCGATTTCGCGCAGAAAGACACGAACACGTTCGAAGCCAATCCGGGAGGCGCGCCCTGCAACGTGCTTGCCATGCTGAACAAGGGCGGAAAGAAAACCGCGTTCATCGGAAAAGTGGGAAACGACTTGTTCGGAAACGAATTGAAAACCGTCATCGAAGAAATCGGGATCGATACGAAAGGTCTGATCGTATCCGATACGTACCGCACGACGCTTGCGTTCGTGAAATTCGATGAAACGGGCGACCGCGACTTTGCCTTCTACCGCAACCCGGGTGCCGATATGATGCTTGAAGAAAGCGAGATCGATCCGGCCGTGATCGAAAACTCGAAGATCTTCCATTTCGGAACGTTGAGCATGACGCATGAAGGCGTTCGTCAGGCAACGAAAAAAGCGATCGAGATCGCAAAACAGAACAAGGCGATCATTTCTTTCGATCCCAACCTTCGTCCGCCATTATGGAACGATCTGGAAGAGGCGAAAAAACAAATGAAGGTCGGATGCTCGCTTTGCGATTTTCTCAAGATCGAGGACGAGGAGCTGAAGTTCATGACCGAAACGGAAACGTTCGAAGAGGGAGTGCGCTATTTAAAAGATCATTACGACATCAAGATGATCCTGGTGACTTCGGGACCCAAAGGTGCGCGTGTTTACTGCAATGGACATATGGTGTACAAGGATGCGTTCCTGAACCGCAATACGTGCGATACGACCGGAGCAGGAGATACGTTTTGCGGCGTATGCCTGTCGTACTTGTGCGATCATGATTTCGAAGAGTTCGATGAAGGATTGCTTGAGGATATGCTGACGCATGCCAATGCGGCGGCTTCGATCGTGACGACAAGGATCGGGGCTTTGCGTTCCATGCCGACACTCGAAGAAGTCGATCAGTATATCGAATCTTATCAAATGCCGTAAATGAAGTTTCAAGTTTTTTCATAAGGATTGCTTTTGCGTGATATACTAGTTTTAACAAGACCTTTAGAAAAGAGATTTAATAAACATGGCTGCTAAAACGACTCAATCTGTACAATCACGAATTGCTCAATACTTATATACACATCCTTATGCGACGAAAGCTGAGCTGGGGCAGGCTCTTTCGATCAGCATGCCGACCATATTTTCAGCTGTCAACGAGATGTTTGGCGCGAATATTTTGGAATCTGCCGGTGAAATGGATTCGACCGGAGGGCGCAAAGCGACAGCGATCCGGCTAAACCCTGCTTACGCTAGCTCTCTGGGCCTTTCTATTACCCGTTCTACGGTCCAGATGGTCCTGATCGATCTGCAGGGAGAAATTCTCGCGCAAAAAAAATTATCCTTTTCTTTTTCCGGATCCAGCGTCGATCTGGAAAAGATTGCAAATGAAACGAAAAACTTTTTAAAGGATATTAGCGAATATCCTCCTCTGCTTGGCTGCGGCATTGCGCTTCCCGGCATCATTCAAAAAGAGGATAAGGTTTTGTCGAGATCTCACGCATTAAATTTGGAAAATTATTCTCTCACGGGTTTCGAACACTGTTTTGATATGGAACTTCTGTTCGAAAACGATGCGAACGCGGCTCTTTTAGCGGAGCGTCCTTTGGCAAACGAGAACCTGACCTTTCTTTATTTGGGACGTACGGTTGGAGGTACGCTTGTATCGCAAGGAAAAATCGTCCAAGGCGATGATTGCCGGGCCGGAGAATTCGGACATATGATCTTATATCCAAACGGAAAGTCGTGCTATTGCGGAAAACGAGGTTGTGCAGATGCGTATTGTTCGCTTACTGCGTTGATGAAAGATCAAAATGTACCGCTGGCCTCTTTTATGGAAAAGGCGTTTTCAGAAAACACAGAAGAAGCCGGGGCGTGGTATGAGTATCTGGATTCTCTTGCTTTATTGTCCTCGAATTTGCGCATGGCCTTCGATACGGAAATTTTGATTGGCGGACCGTTAAGCGAATATATCGGGCATGATCTGGAAAAGCTGAGGGAGAAAACAAAACCGTATGATCGTTTCGATAAAAAAGCCGATTATCTCAAAACCGCAAAAATAAAACATGCCGCATCTGCGATTGGTGCTGCTGAACAGCTTTTTCTTAAAAAAATTAAACATTTATGATCAAAACAAAATCAGCGATAAATTATCGCTGACAATGGCGTGAACTTAAGGAATTTGTTACCTTATGCGTTCACGCCGTTTTTTTCT
>ERZ778513.44-NODE-44-length-114620-cov-7.901925_pt1 | contig 114620 bp, 107 predicted proteins | sample MGYA00510345_ERZ778513 | MGnify/ENA primary metagenome ERZ778513 (study PRJEB29527, sample SAMN07138966) | mouse gut metagenome | material: feces | host: mouse | place: China:Nanjing | collected 2016-01-25 ... | reverse complement strand
TCTTCAGGTCGGCTGTGAATTTCTTGTAGTCTTTGCTTGGCACGTATTTTAGCGAATTTCGGATCAGATGCTGGAAGGAATCATCCGCATCCATGATCTGCTCTCAGAAGAGGAATTCAAAAAATATTTTCAGGTGATCCTCACCGACAGAGGTTCGGAATTCACCAGGACTGACGAAATAGAAAAGCTTGGATGCCGCATCTTCTACTGCGATCCGATGCAGTCAGGACAAAAAGGAAGGATCGAAGAGAACCATACCATGCTTCGATACATCTGCCCTAAAAAGGCGGATCTGGCAGAACTGGGACTGAGAGGACAGGAGGATCTGGATACGATCTGCTCGCATCTCAATTCCTATCCGAGAAAGTCGCTGTCAGGACGCACTCCATATGACGCCTTTCAATTTTTTCTCAGGAACGACGAACTTCCGACAAAGCTTCATATCTGCAGGATCGCATTCGATGATCTGAATCTGCGTCCGGATCTGATCCGCAAAGATTGATTTATTCCGGGGAGCAGAAGGGATTTGCTAACTGTCAAACACCACGAGCGATCGGAATTAAGTGATACATTTTAAAAAAATCACAATCTGACCGTAGCTTTCATGCGCCTTTTTTTACCATCCAAGCCGCTTAAATTTTATCATTTTAGAAATTACTCATACAGAAAAACCTGAGAAAAACAGTATTTCCCAGGTTTTTGCACGAGATAATTCCAAGTCGATTTTTACGCTTTCTGGATTGGAATTTAAGTTTTCAGTTTACGGATACAATTCAAAGTATTTGTTGAGCACCGGTCCGACGACCTGGGCGCCGCATATGTTTTCTCCGACACTTTCGCTGTTGACCGAGGATGTCGGCGACGAGCACGCGAACGCGACCGTCGGATCATCGTATGGTCCGAAGCCTAACAGATTGGCCGTGGTCCATACCGTTTCGACCTCGGCCGTACCGGTCTTGGCTGCCATCGGCACTTCCATATCTTTCAGTGCGTCGCCGCAGTTGCCTGACGTGACACACGCCCTGAATCCTTCCCGTACCCGCTGCAGATACGCTTCGTTCTGCTCCGGAAGCGTCGATTCGAGATGTTTTCCATATACATCGAAGATCTCGTCCCCGCCAACCTCCTTCGCATATTCGAGAAAATGCGGCTGATACATCCTTCCGTCGGTCGCGATGACCGAAACATACTGAAGCAGCTGCATCGGCGTATACATATCGAGCTGTCCGATCGAATAGTTGAGTAACTGACCTGGAAGCATAACATTTCCCATGTAGCCGGACACTTCACCTGGAATGTCGAGGTTGGTCTTGTTGCCAAGGCCGAACATGGAATAGTACTGTTCCATTTTTTTGTGCGTTCCCTGCACGTCGGCAATGTTCAAAGGCTGTCCTTTCTGATAGACGTCGCCTCCCAGCCGTATGGCCACATGGAACATATAGACGTTGGACGATACTTCGAGCGCTCTGACATCATCGACCGGTCCATGATTTTCAAAGGAAGCGAATTCCTCGCCATTGATATCCATGACCTCGTCCATGATGGTCTCACCCGGTTTCACGACCCCTTCGCTCAGGCCCATATAGACGGTCGCTCCCTTGATGCACGATCCCGGGTTGACCAGGGACACATAATTGCCGGAAGCAAAGTATGTCATCTTCCGGGTCTCGAGATCGATCTCGTATCCGGAAAGCGCGAGCACATCCCCGTTGTTCGGATCCATCATGCACATGAACAGCGATTTGAAGTTCTCCCGGTTTCTCGTGCCGGCATTGGCAGACAAAACATTTTTGACCGTGTCATCCATCGTCTGCTGCAGATCGATATTGACCGAGATCACGATATCGTTTCCTTTGCGGGCGTTCTGCACCGTTTCCTTGACAGCCAGCCCGTTCGAATCATACGTGATCTTGGAAATCTCCTCCGTCCCGGCCAGGATATCATTGTACTCGTATTCCAGTCCCGAAATGCCGACCGGCGAATTGAGCTGATACCCTTTCGACAAGTAGTAGTCCTTGGATTCTGCCGGCAGACCGTCCGTGCTGGTCGACACGCGTCCGATCACATCCGACAACGTTTCTCCATACGGATATTCGCGCTTCCAGCCGCCGAAATCCACATCGAAGCCAGGAAATTCGGTCTTATGCTCGACAAGATAAGCCACATCGTCATCGGGCGCGTCTTCAAGGATCACGCTTTCCTGTCCGGTCGATAAATTGGCGATCATTCGCGAATAGATCACGTAGGTCCTCATTTCCTCGTCGGACATTTCCTTGAGATCGTCTTCGGTAATGCGCGACATCAGGATCGAATACTTTTTGGTTTCCGCATTCGTTCCCCATACGCCGCTGACATAGGCAGCCTGCTCCTTTTCATTGAGAAAATTGTTGCCGGCATATTCCGGATCATCCGGATCGAGCATATTCTTCCATGCGATATACGCTTCCTTTTTTGCCTGAAGCGAAAAATCGTCCAGGCTCACATCAAAGACGGTCGCCAGGCGTCTTGCATAGATCAGATAATCCTGACGCGTCATATTGTTGGGAGACGTGAATACGATATTGTGCGATACGACCGTTTTGGCAAGCACCCGGCCTTCGCAGTCAAAGATCTGGCCGCGCGGCGCGCTCGTATACTGAAGGATGGACGTATAATCATCCTTCTTTTCGACGTATTCGTTATACGAAAAAACCTGAAGATAAATGAGCCGTACAAAGATCACCAGGAACACGGCGCCGATCAGGGACGCAAAGACGATGATCCGCTTCGACACGGACCGTTCGACATTCACGGCTTCCCGCGATCGTACGGAATTTCGTTTTTTAACTTTTTTCATTTTATGCTGGGGCAATCTATCCCTCCTGTATTCTTTTCATACGATTTGTTGCACATAGTATTTGTAATATAGCGGTACTCATTCATTATACGTGGTCATGTTGCAAATTCCAAGCGTCGAATACGGAAGCCTAGGCAGATGTGATATACTGAAAAAAAGTGAGGTTATTATGAAACGAACGGAAACAAGAAGTGTAAAAATAGGAAATCTCGTCATGGGAGGCAATAACGAAGTGATCATCCAGTCCATGTGCAATATTCCGACGAAAGAGGCGCATGCCGTGATCGATCAGATCCTCGAGCTGGAAAAAGCGGGCTGCCAGCTCATCCGCGTATCGTGCATGGATATGGAGGACGCTGCCGCGATCAAAACGATCACAGACAATATCCATATCCCGCTGGTTGCCGATATTCATTTTGACTATAAGCTCGCGCTGGCGGCGATCGAAAACGGAGCAGCCAAGATCCGGCTGAACCCAGGCAACATCGGTTCGAAAGAAAACGTGGAGAAAGTCGTCAGGGCATGCAAGGAAAAAGGGATCCCGATCCGGATCGGGATCAATTCGGGCTCGCTCGAAAAAGATATCCATGAAAAATACGGCCGGCCGACTGCCGAAGGAATGATCGAAAGCGCAAAACGGCACGTCGCTATCCTGGAATCGCTCGATTTTTACGATACCGTGCTTTCCTTCAAATCAAGCGATCCGATGCTTTGTATCGAAGCGTATGAGCTGGCGGCGAAAACTTTCGACTATCCGCTCCACCTTGGCGTCACCGAAGCCGGGACCATGATGACAAGCGCCATCAAATCGTCGCTTGCGCTCGGAAAACTGCTGCTCGAAGGGATCGGCAATACGATCCGTATCAGCGTGAACGGTTCGCCCGTACGCGAGATCGTGATCGTCAAGGAGCTGCTCAAGGACTGCCGCCTGCTGCACGATGTGCCCAATCTTGTCGCATGCCCGACATGCGGAAGGACGCAGTGGGACATGGAACCGGTCGTGAACTGGGTCGAAAACTACCTGCAGACCGTAAACAAGGAAATGACTGTCGCGATCATGGGATGCGCGGTCAACGGTCCTGGCGAAGCCAGGCATGCCGATATCGCGATCGCCGGCGGAAAAGAGGAAGGCCTGCTGATCAAAAAGGGACAGATCATAAAAAAGATCCCGCAGGAACAGATGATCGAGGTCCTCAAGGAAGAGATCGACAATTTTTGACGCAAAGCCGACAGGAAACCATCCGGTTTCCTGTTTTTTCATGCATCTTTCTTTCAAATATTTTTCTTTTTCCATACACTGGATCTATGAATGAAAAAAATATTCTGACACCCGAAGAGATGGACATCCTGCTGCGATCGATCCTGTTTGCCGGGATCCGGAAAGAAGATCTTCCTCACCTGCTGTCCTGTCTCAAGGTCCGGAAGAAAACATATGAGAAGGGCGAATGGATCTTTGACAGCGGGCAGAAAATGACCCATATCGGCCTGATCCTTCACGGCAGTGCCAAGATCGTCCGCTTCGACTTCTGGGGAAACCGCCATATTATCAGTCCCCTGCTTGAAAGCGATGTGTTCGGCGAAAGCTATGCAGCAGATCAGAGCACAGGCATGGTCGGCATACAGGCCGACGAGCGAACAGCCGTCCTGCTCATGGATCCGGACAAGATCCTGTCGATGTGCCAGTCGGCCTGCTCGTTCCATGCCCGCCTCATCCGCAATCTTGTCCTTCTGCTCGCGAAACGAAACCGGATCCTGAACGAAAAGCTGACTGTCGTTACCCAGCCAAGCCTACGCGACAAGATCCTGGCCTATCTGCAGGCCGAATCCCTTCGCCAGCACCGCTCTTATTTCGATATCCCGTTTGACAGGCAGCAGCTCGCCGATTACCTGAATGCTGACCGCAGCGCGCTCTCAAGCGAGCTTTCCCGGCTGAAAAAGGACGGGATCATCGACTATCAGAAAAATCATTTCCACCTGATCGTTTCGAAGGAGGAATTTCAGGAGAGCTAGACGCAAAACGGCAGACCATCCGCAGCCTGCCATTTTTTATTTCTCTTAATTCGCTTAATAATCCAGACTATCTTCATTCAGCAGAAAATACTTCAATCCCATCACTATAAATCCCTCATCATTGGTCCATGGCTTTTGTGTACCATTTACAATGACGATCTTTTTGAATGAATCTGGAATATTGCGCAAGGAATGCAATTCCTGTTTTTGTTTTTCTTCCGAAGCCATATCATAAGCAACCTGAATATAAGAACGCTGACTACCCCTATTTACCACAAAATCCACTTCCAGCTGTTTATGGACCCGTTTTCCCTCTTTATTTTTATCATACAGGTCGACAAGACCTACATCGACGTTGTATCCTCGACAAAGCAATTCATTATAAACAACATTTTCCATAATATGCGTTGGTTCTTGCTGTCTGAAGTTCAGCCTGGCATTTCTTAAGCCGATATCTGAAAAATAGTATTTTGAATTAGCCCCAATATATTTTCGTCCTTTGATATCATAGCGATCGGCTCTCATGATCAAAAAGGCTTCCATCAGATAACTGATATGCTTTGCGATCGTCTTATTGGAATAATTAATTTGGCGTTCACTTTTAAATGTCTTTTCTATTTTCGAAGGATTGGTTGGAGCGCCGATTGCAGAAGCAAGAACATCCACAAGAATTTCTATTTCTTCAATGCTTGCAATACTATTTCTTTCGATCACATCCTTCAAATAAACATTTTTGAACATATTTTTTAAATACTCTGTTTTCTGTCTCTCGCTTTTAAAAAGCGCTACCTGAGGAAGCCCGCCATAACTCATATATTCATTCCACGCTTCATCATATTCTCCAGCATACACACTAAAAAATTCTGAAAAAGAAAGAGGATACACTCTCACTTCATCTCCTCTTCCGCGAAATTCTGTAACAATATCGCTGGAAAGAAACTTTGAATTGCTTCCCGTTACATATACATCCAGATTATCGATGCGCAGAAAGCTATTCAAAACTTCTTCAAATCTAGGCATAAACTGAACTTCGTCCAATAGAAGGTAGTATTTCTGGTCTTCAGATACGAGCTGCGAAACATATTTATAACATTCTCTCGGATCACGCAAAAATTCATTATCAATTCCATCCAAAGCTATTTCAATGATCTGATCCGGCTTTATTCCTTGTTCCAAAAGATACCGTTTAAAAATAGTAAACAGTAAATAGGATTTTCCGCATCTGCGTATCCCCGTGATCACTTTGATCATCCCATTCTCTTTTCTTATTATGAGTTGTTGAAGATATCGATCTCTTGCAATTTCCATTATAGTATTTCCTTTCTATTCTATTTTATTCCAATTTTTTGTGCGTTGCACGGATTTCAGGAATAATAAGCTATTTTATTCCATTTTTTTGTGCATTGCACGGATTTCAGGAATGAAATGGATCCGGAAATAAAAAAACCGGCAGAAATATCTGCCAGTCCCTGAATATCTCTATTTTATGAGCAGAAGCGCCATCTTGAACGGTGTTTTCGCCTCCACCGCGTGCTTTCCGTTTTTCGCGAACACAAAGTTTTCTCCTGCCTTGATCGTATGAGGAACGCCCTCGTACGTGATCACCGCCTCGCCTTCGAGCGCAAAGACAACCGCCTGCGCAGGTGCAGCATGTTCCGAAAGTCCAGTACCGGCATCAAAGCTCATCAGTGCCATGTGCATCGCCTCGTCGCTGACCAGATCCATATTGACGACCTTGCCCGGCTGTACCGGAAGCAGATCCTTCAGAGCGAACACTTCGCCCGCTTTCAAAATATCGTTCATCCTGTATTCCTCCTTCATTTCTATTTCCAGATAAACAGCACCCGTATTCGTTTCAATCGAAACAGGCACATCTTTTTCTACGATAAACAGTTCTCCTGTCCTTATCTTTATTTCCTTGTTCCGCACACCGGCAGACGCCTCGCCCTTGAGCACAAGCCAGATCTTTTCCTGAAAATACGTTTCCGGACTGATCCGGGTATTGGGCGCAAGCGAAAAAACAATTATATCATTAAAAAGCTTTCCCGACATTGTGCATTTATCGATCCACGCATTGTCTTCTGCCAGGCTAAATATTTTTCCTTCGACCATGATGATCCTTCCTATTCGAACGAAGAAAGATCCTGCACCGTTTCCAGCACACCAAGATACTTTCCTTCTGCATCGCGCACCGCAATATAGCTGACCATCGCTTTCTTTCCTCTTTTGACAGCGCGCATCGACAGGCGATCCTTTTCGCCGCTCTTCAGCTGTCCGATCACCCGCTCGACCATCGCCTGCGCCTGGGCCGGGTGGCAGTCGAATACCGAATGGCCCAAAGCCGACATCGGACGCGGCAGCAGTTCGGAATTTTCCGAAAAATACCGGTTGATGTTGTTGTCATCGATAAATGTCAGTTCCAGAGGAAGGACGCGCAGGATGCCCTCCAGCTGCTCTTTTGTCAGCGAACCGCCCGCCATCCGGATCGTTCCATCTTCCTGATCCGATCCCGGCGTATCAGGCATCGCATCCTCCCACACCGGGATCGTTTCCAGCCACGCAAAACCAAAACGCGGCATATCCGCATGGATCTTCTGCCATTCCTCCAGCGAGAATTCTCTCTGGACCATCGGAAACAGGATATGCTCCTCTTTGAAGATCATTTCCTTCATGCGCCTGAGCAGGTTAGCGATCTTCTCTTTGAGACCATCGCTCATTCCCTCTCTTGCCAGCCTGTTTTCCACGTCCCGCAGGCTTTTGCGCACTTCATCATCCACGCCCCACATCACGTTGGCCGGACCCGCGATCCCGTGCCGTTTAAGAGACGGCAGAAGAAGCTGATCCTTCTTATCGTAATGCACACCGATCTGTCCAAGCGCTTCAAGGCTCTGTTCCAAAGACTTTGCATTGTCCGCATCCAGCTGATCCTGTGCCTGCGCAAGCAAAGCGTCCAGCTTTTCATTTTCCAGATGCAGGATATGGAGCGGATGTCCCTTGACTCGCGTTTGATCCATGGAGCGTGCCACTTCCTCTTCAGCCGCGGCGATCCTCTCTTCTCTCGTCTTTCCGTGAAACAGTGCCGAATGCACATCGCACAGCCGCTGGATCTCGTGTTCCGGCGTTCCCTGTGCAATGAGCTCCTGTTCTGCCATGACAATTTCCTGTGCCGAGACATGTTCGAAATTCTTTCTGAAATCTGCCTGCACGGCCGCAAGATCTTCTCCTTTTCCTAAGCGTTCAATATAGGATCGGATCTGTTCGATACGTTCTTTCCTGTTCATGATCTTCCTCCTTGATGTGCTCTTACTATACTGCCAAAGACGCATCATTTCCGTTGTCTGTACAACATTTTAAAAGCTGAAGACCTTTCCTGGCTCCAGCTTTTTCCTGTAAATGACAAAAATATCGTTCTTATTGTGTATACGCCTCGAACAAGGACGGCTCGATCGATTCTTTGATCTGATCATACACCGGCTGCGCCTTCTGACGGATCTCGTTTCGCGTATTTTCGTCAAGCTCAATGATCTGCGTACCGCTCTTTCGGATCTGTTCTTTTTTCTCTTCGATCCGCTGATCCGACATTTCCCTTGCGTAGGCTGTTGCGTTTGCAGCCGCCTCGTCCATGATCTGCCTGTCTTCCTGGCTCAGGTCGTTGTAGAACGTATCGTTGACGATCAATGTGATCAGATGCGGCAGATGATTGGTCTCGACCACATAATCCTGCTGCTCGTACAGCCGGTTGGAAACAATGACCTCGTACGGATTTTCCTGCGCATCGATCGTATGCTGCTGCAGCCCGATATACACTTCTGAAAAGCTCATTGGCGTCGGGCTCGCTCCCAGAGCTTTCCAGAACGCAAGATGATTGCTGTTTTCCATCGTCCGGATCTTCTGCCCTTTGAAATCATCCAGTGTGTCCACTTTCCTGTTCGTGCTCATGACCCGCATGCCCTGATCCGCGATCCCGAGCAGATGATAGCCGCCATCCGTATAGACCGAACCGATCCGATCATAAAACGGCGGATCATCGATCTTCTCTCTCAGCTCGTCCACATGATCAAAAACGCACGGAATATCAAAGACCGCCAGATCCTTCATGAACGAGACCTGCGGCGCCGTATTCTGCACAACAAACGGAATATCCCCGTCCGCGCACGATTCCAGCAGATCCCGGTCCCCGCCCAGCGTCGAATTCGGATACACTTCGATCTTCATGTGCCCCGCGCTCAGCCGATCCACCTCTTCGGCAAATTTGAGCGCGAACAGCTGCGTGACCGTATCTTCCGGGCTCGCCGTCGCCAGCGGCCACGCATAACGCTGCCCGTCAGACGACGAACAGCCCGTGCACAGCACACAGACGAACAGCATGCATGCGCATAAAAGAGATGCAGTTTTATTTCTGTTCTTCCTGTTCATACACTCACCCCAGGATCCACAGCGAGAAGCCCGGCACAAACGTAAACAGCAGCAGCGCCGACAGAAACAGGACGATCATCGGCATCGCTTTTCTGGAAAGCTCCATGACCGGCACATCGGAAAGCGAGCTGGCCACGAACAAATTGACCCCGATCGGCGGCGTGACGAAACCGATCGCGAGATTGACGACCATGATCACACCAAACTGGATCGGATCCATCCCGATCGACTGAATGATCGGCAGCAGGATCGGCGTCAGGATCAGGATCGCCGGCGTCGTATCCATGACCATGCCCACAACGAGCAGGAACACATTGATCACCAGCAGGATCACGACCGGCGAATGGAAGCTCTCAATGATCCATGTGCTCACGATCTGCGGCACATGCATGAGCGTCAGCACCCTGGAAAAAGCGGTGGAAGCAGCCAGGATGAACAGGATCGGCGCAAACGTGCGGATCGACTCCACTAAGATGTCCGGAATTTCCCTCACCGTGATCGTCCGGTACAGGAACAGGCCGACAAGCAGCGAATAAAATACCGAAATGACTGCCGCCTCGGTCGGACTGGCCACACCCGTATAAATACAGCCCAGGATAATGACCGGGCTGAGCAGCGCAAAAAAGCTTTCCTTCAGCACCGTAAGAAGTCCTTTTTCATGCAGCGCCCTCACTTCCCTGCCGATCTTTTCCTTGTCCTCGCCATGGCGTCTGCAGTAGATCATAGCGTAGAAAATGAGCAGCAGTCCGATGATCAGACCAGGAACGATGCCGGCAAGGAACAGATCGCTGACCGAAGCGCCCGAAGCCATGCCAAACATGATGAACGGGATGCTTGGCGGAATGATCACGCCAAGACCGCCAGCCACTGCCGCGATCGAGGCAGCAAACGAGAGCTCATAGCCAAGGGAGGTCAGGATCGGGATCGTCATGCTTCCTACGGCCGCTACCGTTGCCGGGCCTGAGCCGGAAATCGCCCCATAGAACAGACAGGTCACGATCACGGCGCAGGGCAGCCCTGCCGTAAAATTTCCGAGAAAATACGCGAATACATCGAACAGCCGTTTGGAGATCCCGCCTTTGGCCATCAGGATACCGGAAAGCACGAACATCGGCACCGCAAGAAGCGGAAACGAATCCAGCCCCGAAAACATGGCCCGGATCAGATATTTGGCACCGACCGTAAAGGAAGGATCGAACATGGAAGGAAGCACCGAAGCCATGCCTAGCGAGATCGATACCGGCACTGTCAGCACGAGCAGAAGGATAAAGACGAGCATCACGACACCGACCGACATTATGAGTTCCTCCTTTCATCCTCTTCCGGCACATTGGCCTCGATCATGTATTCCGTGCTGCGTTCCGGATGGACCGGATCGTTTACGATCTTTCCGCGCGCGAACGCGAACTCGATGAACCAGCGCTGAAGGACACGGATGAAGACAAGCACGAACGATACGAGCGGCGCTGCCTGCACGAGCCACATCGGCAGATGACAGGCTGGCGACAGCTGTCCGCTATGAACCGCAGACATCATATACGAAAACGCGAACGGGATCATATACCCGAAAAAAAGCAGCTCGATCGTATGCGTAAACACTTTGACCCATGCGATCGTTCGCCTGGAAAGTTTCGAAACGAACTGTTCGATCTTGATGGAAATACACATTTTCGAGCAGTAGCTCACGCTCAGAAAACCGCTCCATATAAATAAATAGCGTGTGATTTCCTCCGACCAGGACAGCGACATGCCGAACACATACCGCGACACGACCTGTACGCCCATGATCAAGGTCATCGCGCCAAGAAAAGCGACAAGCAGGAACTCCTCCAGATACCGGTCAAGCCGCTGCAGCCCTCTTTTCATAATTCAACCCCCTCCCTATACAGGAAAACGTATTATCGACAGAGGGGATAATACGTTTTCTTTCTTTCTAAAACTATGAAGCTTTATGGATATCCTCCAGGACAACTGCCAGATCCTCGACACCCATCTGGCCTGGCGCGGATGCTTTTTTGGCCGCCCCGAACGTCATGGACGAGCCGAACGCTTCCCCGCAAAGACGGCTGATCACACCCATGCCGCCCATGGACATGGTCACGACCGGCTGATGCGCGAAACAGCTGACCATTTCCTCGGTCGCCTCAAGAAGCGTGAGCACATCGCTTTTGTTCTGCGGCATCACCGCGATCTTGAGAATGTCCGCTCCCATATCCTGCATCTTGCGCAGGCGGTAGATGATATCCGATTTGGCTGGTGTCTTGAAGAAGTCGTGATTCGAAGCGATGACCTTGACATTGTTGTCATGCGCGCAGCCGATCATATCCGCAACGACTTCGTCGCCGGTAAAGATCTCGACATCGATCACATCGACCAGACCGGAGGCAGCCATCGTATTATTGATCATTTTGTATGTTTCGTTGTCGATTTCCTTTTCCCCGCCCTCTTTTTTCGTGCGGAACGTCATTAATACCGGAAGATCGCCAAGCGCTTCCTTGAGCGCTCCGGCACACTCCTTGAGCTTTTCGATATCGAACACGTGTTCGAACCAGTCGATCCGCCATTCCACGACATCACAAGGCAGCTGCCGGATCGCCTGCGCTTCCTTGAGGATATCCTCTTTTGTGACACCTACGATCGGAACGATAATTTTCGGCTTTCCTGTCCCGATCTCCACATTTCTTACTTTTACAGTATTCATCGAATTCCCTCCTTATCATGCATTGGTATTCTGCATCCTATTTTTATAACGAAGATTGACATACAATCCTAACAGCACGCCGATCCCGGTCACGATGATATTCATGATCATAACGGCCGATGGTGTCATGCCCGATGCGGCACTGAGCAGCGTGTAGTTGCACAAAGACGAAGCGATCATGACCAGCGCCGTCACCGTTCCCTTGATGCGCGGAAACAGCAGATTGCAAACCGAAGTGACGATCTGCAGCAGGCCGCCCGCGCCAGCCCAGCCGATCACGAAGGCCCCGATGGCCATCAGAGTCGGATTCTGTCCGATCATAACGATGATCAGCATCGCAAGACAGATGGCCGGATAGACTAGGATAAAGCGGACATCCTTGATCTTCCTTGTCAGAATCGATGTCACGATGAGCGCGATGATCGTTCCGGCCGAGTAATACGTCTGCATGATGGACGGATCGGCCCATCCCGCATTGGTCACGGCAAAGTTCTGCGCGCAGTTGAGCCACAGCTGGAACGTTCCCGTACATGTAAAGCCGATGATGATCATCGCAGCCGACTCGAGCGTGAAGCGGGTGTGCTTCAGGCTGGCGATCAGGCCTTCCTTTTCGCCCGAACCCTTGGCATCCTGATCCGGCAGCGGGAACAGGAAGATCAGCACGAACAGGATCGCATAGCCGATCCCGCATCCGATAAAGAGCCGGTTGTAAGATGGAAGCCCGTTTGCTGTCAGGGCAACCGTTACCCCTAACAGGAACGGCAGCAGCATCTGGCTGATCGAAATAAAGAATTTGACGCCCATCGTCGCCACAGCCGGGTACTTGTAGAAAATTTCATTTACAGCCGGATAGATCCCGGTATCCAGGAACGAGTTGGCGATGCCGCCGATCACAGCGCAGACATATGCGATCATGTAGCCACCGTTCGTTCCGGCATTGAACGCCAGCGCCAGCCCGATCAGATAGACGGCGTACGAGGCGCTTCCGATGGCTGTGGAAATACGGCGTCCCAGCTTATCGGATAACGGTCCGGCAAATGGCAGCGCGACAAGGCGTCCTAATCCGAGCGCAGCCGAAATGGCAGTGATCTTCATCGCATCGACTCCCCACGATGCGGCCAGCGATTCCTTGATCACAGCTTGTCCGAGCACGGAGCAGCCTACCCCGTGAATGAAATAGTTCAGGTACATGATCAGGGCGCTGGGCAAATACTTTTTGTTCATAGTAAGTTTCCTCTCTCCATTTTGTCACAAATCGAAGAGCTTCTATTCACTTGTTAATTTTTTAACTTGTTGCATCCTTATTGTAGCAAGCCCGCTTTCAGGCGTCCAATATATAATTCGTTTTTGATTGATAGAAAAAACGTATCAATTTAGAATAAGAGAAAAGAAAGGAAACGCAAAGATGACTTTGAACCAGATTTTTTACTTTATCAAAGCAGCCGAACTGGAAAATTTCCGGACCGCTTCGCTGCAGCTGCACATTTCCCAGCCTTCCCTCAGCCGCTCCATGGCCATGCTCGAGGAAGAGCTTGGCGTGGCATTGTTCGAAAAGACCGGACGAGGGATCCGGCTGACCAAGGCCGGAAAAATATTTTACGACCACGCCGTAAAGATCAGTACCGATTACGATCAGGCGATCGACCGGATGGCAGAAGTAGCTGGCGGTCAGGGAAAGATCGATATCGGGTATGTTTTTCCGCTGGCAGGCCATTATATTCCGAGCAAAGTGCGCCTGTTCCTTGAAAAGAAGGAAAACGAAAATGTATCTTTCAGCTTTCTGCAGGATCATTCGCACGATATCATCCGCCGGCTGCGCGAAGGAGAGCTCGATATCGGTTTCGGCGGAAAAACGGATGATCCCGATCTCGAGTTCTATCCGCTGATCGATCAGGAAATCGTCGTGATCACCCCTTCGGACCATCCGCTTGCCGATCAGCGTTTCGTTGCCCTTGAACACGTCATGGAATATCCGCTGATCGGTTACGATCCGGCATCGTGGATGGGCGTGCATACACGTGCCTTTTACGAAACGTACGATCTGCATCCTTCCATTCCTTTCGAATGTCCGGATGAATACTCTATCGTGGCGCTGGTACGGGAAAATTTCGGCATCGCGCTCGTTCCGGTCACCGATGTGCTTGCCCAGACGGCCGGGATCACGATCCATCACATCCAGGGACTGGATCTGTATCATCAGATCTTCATGTTCTGGAAAAAGGATCAGTATCTTCTTCCTTCGGCAAGGCGCTTTATTGATTACATGATCGAGACATCGAAGGCGGAAAATGATAGAAAAAACGAATCAAAGCAGTACTTAAAAGATATTATTCAAAAGAAAAAAAATACGCTATGATGAGCTCGTCACAAATCGAATGCTTCTTTTCGCAAAAAGGAGAAGAAGATGAACAAAAAATATCCGAAGATTTTTGAACCGCTTACCATCAAACGGACAACGATCAAGAACCGCATCGCGATGACGCCGATGGGAACGAATTACGGCGAAACGAGCGGCGAAATGAGCAGCCGGCACATGAATTACTACACGCTGCGCGCCAAAGGCGGAACCGGACTTATCATTCTCGAAAACGCGAATGTGGAATATCCGGTCGGCTCGAACGGAACGAGCCAGATCCGGATCGATCACGACAGTTTCATGCCGCGCTTTTACCAGCTGGTAGAGACTCTGCATAAATCGGGAACGACCGTTGCGATCCAGATCAATCATGCGGGCGCATCCGCTTCCAGCGCAAGGACCGGCATGCAGACCGTATCCTCATCCAATATTCCGACAAAAGCGGGCGGCGAGATTCCGCGCCCGATGACCAGAGAGGAGATCCTGCATACGGTCAGAAAATACGGGGAGGCGGCAAGACGAGCACGGGATATCGGCTTCGACGCGATCGAGATCCACTGCGGCCATTCGTATCTGATGAGCCAGTTTATTTCGCCCTACTATAATAAACGGACCGATGAATTCGGCGGTTCGGTCGAAAACCGGCTGCGCTTTCCGCGGATGGTGCTCGAAGAAGTAAGAAAACAGGTTGGGCCGTGGTTTCCGATCATTGTCCGTATTTCGGCGGAAGAGCGTGTGGAAGGCGGCAATACGCTCGAAGATACGCTGGAATATCTGGAATACCTCGATGAATTTGTCGATCTGTATGATGTTTCCTGCGGTTTGAACCCTTCCCTGCAGTACCAGATCGATTCCAACTTTCTTGAAGACGGATGGCGTTCGTATATGGCACGGGCTGTCAAGGACAAGTTCGGCAAGCCGGTCATGAATGCCGGAAACTATCGCGATCCAGAAGTGGTGGAAAAAATTCTCGAAAGCGGCGATGTGGATATCGTAGGAATGGGCCGCGGTCTGATCGCGGAACCGGACTGGGTCAATAAAGTGGAAAACGGCCAGGAAGAGCTGCTGCGCAAATGTATTTCGTGCAACGTGGGCTGCGCCGGAAACCGGATCGGTGTCAACCGTCCGATCCGCTGCACGGTCAATCCGGCCGTTCCGGAAGGCGATGTATATAAAAAACTGAAAGTGAACAAGCTGTGCAATGTGGTCGTGATCGGGGCCGGCACGGCTGGTATGGAGGCGGCCTGCACGGCGGCCGAGGTCGGCTGCAACGTGTTCCTGTTCGAGAAAAGCGATCATATCGGCGGTCTGTCCTCTTTCATTTCGGATCTGCCAAGCAAGCAGAGAATGAAGGATTTCCCGAAATATCTGGAAGCAAGAGCAGCCCGTCTGGACAACTTGTATATTTTCCTGAATACGGAAGCGACGATCGACAAGATCAGAACATTCAAGCCGGACATCATTGTCCATGCGACCGGTTCCGTTCCGCTTGTTCCGCCAATCAAGGGATTAAAGGAAAATCTGGAGGCGAAAAACGTTTCGACCATTTTCGATATGATCAGCAGCTACAATGCCGGTATGTATCCGGATGATTTCTGCAAGGATAAGGAAGTTGTTGTCGTGGGCGGCGGATCGGTCGGACTCGATGTCGTGGAATACTTTGCTCCAAGAGGCGCGAAATGCACGATCATCGATATGCTGCCGGCTATCGGAATGCTGGCCGATCCGGTCACGAAGTGCTCGATGCGCGAAACCTTCGACAAATACAATGTGAAGGAATATGTCAATACCGCGCTTCAGGAAGTGAAGGAAAACGCTTTTACAGTGAAGCTGCCGGACGGCACGATCCGGGACATTCCGTTCGATCTTGGTTTCAACTGTCTTGGCATGCGTGCCAACGATCCGCTCCTCAAAGAGCTCGAGGAGGCGTTTGGTGACACGGATACAGCGATCTACAACATTGGCGATTCTGTGCGTGCGCGCCGCATCATGGAAGGGACGATGGACGGACGCGCCATCCTTAATGTGCTCGAGTCAAAAGGATTGATCGATCTCGATCTGATCCAGAAACAGTAAAAAGAAAGTTGGAGGAAAATAATTATGCCTAATATTACTGGTCATACTGAACTTGTCGGCCTGATGGCCTACCCGATTCGTCATTCGCAGTCTCCGAAAACCCATAATCTGGCGTATGACAAAAACGGGGACGACGTGATCCAGCTTGCGTTCGAGGTGGACAACGATTCGCTCGAAAACGCGGTGGAAAGCATCCGTGCGCTGAAGATGCTTGGTTCGAATATCTCGATGCCGAACAAAACGGTCGTACACAAATATCTCGATGAAGTGGATGAGGCAGCCCGTCTTTGCGGTGCGACCAATACGGTCGTCAATACCCGGGATGAAAACGGAAATGTTACCGGCTATCTGAAAGGCTATAATACCGATGGTATGGGATACTGGCAGGGGATCCGCGAAGAAGGGATCGATTTCAAAGGAATGAAGATGGTGCTGATCGGTACAGGCGGCGCGGCGACTGCGATCGCGGTGCGCGGTGCTCTGGACGGCATCGCCCAGATCGATCTCTTCAACATCAAGGATAAATTCTACGAACGTGGCGAAGAGATCGTAGATATCATCAATAAAAACACGGACTGCAGAGCAGAAATGCACGATCTGGCGGATCTCGATCTTCTCAAGGAAAAGATGCATGCAGCTGATATTTTCTGCGATGCGACCGGTGTGGGGATGCATCCGCTCGAAGATCGGAGCAATATTCCGGACGGATCGTTCTTCAAGGAGGATCTGATCGTTACCGATACGGTGTATGCGCCACGAGAAACACTCATGATGAAGCAGGCCAGGGATGCGGGTGTCAAACGTGTATACAACGGAATGAGCATGATGCTGTTCCAGGCCCTGATCGCAATCGAGCTGTATACAGGAAAATCCACGCCTGTCGATTATATGAAAGAACAGCTTGGCATTTAAGCATAAATATTCATACCCTTTCCTGCCCCGGCATTTACCGGGGCTTTTTTCTAAAAAGGAATGGTATGTCGTAAATACATACGCTGATGAAGGGATCCGTATCAATGTAAACGACTGAAACAAAATGAAACTTGTTCTTTTTATCTTACATCGGTTCATGTATAATGAATTCTGATTTAAGGAAAAAGAGGAAATTCATGGATAAACTGAAAAAGCTGAGAAATGATCTGGACATGTGCGATGAAGTGATCGTGGATATCCTGCGCATGCGTTATCAGATCATTCAGGAACTGACCAACTACAAGCAGGAACACAATATGCCGATCGTGCAGCCGGAAGAGGAGCAGCGCAAGCTGGAACTGGTCGCTGACAAACTGAACGACTACCAGTATAAAAAGTCGATCATCAAAGTGTTCGAAAATATTTTATACCGCAGCAAACGGATCCAGTCGCGCGAGCTGTTCAACTGCAACATTTTTCTGATTGGTTTCATGGGGGTCGGAAAGAGCACGATTTCCAAGGTGCTGCAGAACACCTTTGCGATGGACGTGATCGAAATGGATGAGATCATTGCGGAAAAGAACGGCATGAGCATTTCGGAAATTTTCGAGCTTCATGGTGAAGCCTATTTCCGCAACGAGGAAACGAATCTGCTCAAGGAATGCGCCGGCCGCAGGAACGTGATCGTTTCATGCGGAGGCGGTGTCGCGATGCGTCCGGAAAACATCGAGGAAATGAAAAAGAGCGGAAAGATCGTTCTGCTGACCGCGACGCCGGAAACGATCCTTGGCCGCGTGGAAAACAATCACGACCGTCCGCTGCTCGAAAACAACAAGACCGTGGAACACATTGCGAAATTGATGGAGCAAAGGCGTCCGGCTTATGAGGCGGCTGCCGACTACGTCATTTCCACCAACGATAAGAACGCGTTCGAGATCTGCGAAGAGATCATTCGCAAGGTGACGCAGTAGAAAGGATGTATTATGACAAAAGAAATCACAGGACACACCGGCCTTCTCTGTCTGCTCGGAAGCCCGGTCGCGCACAGCATCTCCCCGGCCATGCACAATGAGGCGTGCGGACAGCTCGGCCTCGATTATGCCTATCTGGCCTTCGATATCCCGGAAGAAAAGATGCCGGAAGCCGTCGATGCGCTCAAATTGATGAAGGCGCGCGGATGGAACATAACGATGCCTGGAAAAAACATCATGTGCAGGCTGGCTGACAAGCTTTCCCCGGCTTCGCGAATTTCGGGCGCGTGCAATACGATCGTCAACGACAACGGGATCCTGACCGCGTATACAACGGACGGGATCGGATTCATGGATGCGGTCGCCGAAAACGGTGTGGATCTGAAAGGCAGAACGATGACCCTGCTTGGTGCGGGCGGAGCGGCCACGGCCATTCTCGTTCAGGCAGCGCTGGACGGACTGAAGGAAATCAATGTCTTCAATATCAAAGACGGGTTTTATGAGCGGGCACAGGAAATTGTCGCCACATTGAACGAACAGACCGGATGCAAGGTGTCCCTTCACGATTTTTCGGATGAAGCTGTGCTGAGACAGGCTATCGGGCGAAGCGATATCCTGGTCAACGGAACGAATGTCGGCATGGCGCCCAATACGGATCGAAGCATCATTACCGATCCTTCCATGTTCCATCCGGATCTGTTCGTCTTTGATGTGATCTACAATCCGCAGGAAACAAAGCTGCTCAGGCTGGCCAGAGAAGCCGGCTGCAGGACAGCCAACGGAATGTATATGCTCCTGTATCAGGGGGCGGCTTCCTTCAGGCTCTGGACCGGACACGATATGCCGGTAGAGATCATCAAGGAAAAATATTTTTCGAATAAATAATACAGACGGGAGCAAGGTTGATATCTTGCTCCCGCTTTTGTATTGAATGCTTAACCGGCGATCCCGAAAATATCCAGGCCCAGCAGCATGGAAGCCAGCATGAAAAGCGGGTGCATTCCGATCTGACTGCCGACGATCTTCGGTTCTACGATATGGCGGATGATCGTGATCGCGATGTAAACGATCAGAAGGCCGAGCGAGCAGGCACGATATCTCGAACGCTGCGATAAACGGAAGAAGCACGGGAAGTACATATTTTCCGGCCAGGATCAGACCGATCGAAATGACCGTCCAGTACAATGCGCTGATCAGAAACTGTTTCCTCTTCTCTATTACTTGATCCATCGGCATTTCTTTCTCAATACTGATACGTTTCGCGATACTTTATGAACATCCTGAAACCAAGCAGGATCGCCATGAATTCCGCGACCGGCGTAGCCATCCAGACGCCCTGTACGCCAAAGAACAGAGGCAGGATGCCCATCGTGATGAGCATGAATACAAAGGAGCGGGAAAACGCCAGCACTGCCGAAACCTTGCCGTTGGATAAGGCTGTGAACATGCCGCTCATGAAAATATTGAAGCCGATGAAGAACAGGGCCATCGTACATACGCGGTTTCCGGTGACTGCCAGTTCGTATACCGGATGTTCAGGTGACGCGAAAAAGCCGACGAGCGATCGGGTCGCCATCAGGGAAACGATCACGCTGACGATCGAGATCGAACCGATGATCTTCAAACTTGTACCAATGACCTTTTTCAGCTTGTTGCTGTTTTTCTCTCCATGATAATAGCTGAGCATCGGCGCCACTCCATAGGAATAGCCCGTATACAGAGAGCTGGCGAACAGGAGTACATACGTAATGATCGTGACGGCCGCGATCCCGTCTTCGCCTACATAGTGCAGGATCGTCGCGTTGAACATCACGGTGACGATGCATGTCGTCAGCGCCGTAGCCATTTCTGAAAAGCCGTTGGACGTGGCTTCGCGAAGCACACTTGGCTGCAGGACCGGTCTTGCAAAATGAAGAAGATTCTTCTTCTGCCCGAACACGAGCAGTCCGGCGACGGCGGTCACACAGTAGCCGGTCCCGGTCGCGATGGCCGCTCCTTCGATTCCCAGATCGAGCACAGTGATAAACACATAATCCAGTATGATATTAAGCACGCCTCCGATGACCGAACAAACGAGCGACAGTGTCGATTTTCCTGAAGCGATCATATACAGCGAAAAATTGTTCATGAGCAGGATCGGCACGATAAAGAATAAATAGTTTTTCATATAGGCCGTGCAGTACGTTTCCACATGGACAGACAATCCCATCGAACGGAAGATCGGTTCGATGAACGCATAACCAAGCACGGTCAGGACGAGCCCGATCATTATATTGACAAGGATCAGGAACGTAAAATCCTGCCTGGCTTCCTTTTGTTTCTGCTGACCCATCTTTTTCATGATCAGCGCGCTTCCTCCTGTGGCAAGCATCGTGGAAACAGCCGTGACGGCCTGAATGATCGGCGCGCTCAGATTGATGGCTGACAGGGCCTGCGTGCCGATCCGGTTCGCCACAAACAGGCCATCCACCATCGTATAAAAAGACATGAAAAGCGACATTGCGATCGTAGGGACCGCGAACTTCATGATATTTTTGAACGTAACAGGTTTTTCATAAGCATTTTGATTTTCCATCGTATTCTCCTTCTTGTTGTGTTTGTGCAGCACATGCGCTATGATAAACCGTACAGTCACAGTACGGTCAAGAGGTGAAACGATGAAAAATCAGGAAAAACTGCTGACGATCGGTCAGTTCGCGAAACTGCACAAGATCAACAAAAAAACTTTGATGTGGTATGACGAGATCGACCTCTTTCATCCGGCGCATATCGATCCGGACAACGGCTACCGTTACTACAGCTATTATCAGAGCGCCATTCTGGAAACGATCCTGCTGCTGCGCGAACTCGATATCCCTCTTGGCGAGATCAGACAGTTCATGAAAAACCGTTCTGCTTCTACCATGCATCAGGTCGTGCAGGAGCAAATGAAAGAAATCGACCGCAGGATCGACGACCTGAACGCGATCCGAAACGCTCTGCAAATGCATGAGCAGGCCCTGCAGACGATCGCTGCTCTCGATCTTTCCGCCCTCTCTGTTATAAAAAAAGAAAAGCAGCCGCTCATCACGGTCGCGATCGATCAGGATACGCCTTTCCATACGCAGGTCGAAATGATTACTGCGCAGACCGCAAACAGTCCGATCCATCACCTCCATGAAGCACGCTACGGAACGATGATCGCGATCGAACACCTTAAAAACAAGGACTTTTCCAAATATACGCAGCTGTTCATCGAGATCCCTGCTTCCGATCACGAAAAGGAAATGCACATCCAGCCAGCCGGCACCTACATCCGCGCCTATTATAAAGACGCTTCCAGGCCTGCCGAACGATGCTATGAGCGCATCTTTGATTTTGCCAGCCAAAACGGTCTTGAACTGTCCGGCTATGCGTATGAGATCATCCTGAATGACAATGTGATCGACCGGCTCGAGGACGCGATCGTTCAGGTCGAGATCCGGGCAGAAAAAACAGAGGAACGCTTTTAAGAAGCAGGAAGAAAAAACAGGAATCATGAATTTCTTTTACAGAAAAACTGATTTCTGTTTTTGATGTTCAAGCCAGATGAACCGGGCGATTCAAAACCGTAACGATTTCATAAGTGTATGAATTTCCTATTTTTTGTACGCGTTCAATATAAGATTACAAAATCTGAACAGCGAACAAGTTAAATTATATTTTTCTTCTACAGTTAAAGCGCTATTGCCATTCAGCACGATAAGAATGTTTTTTTCTTCTATGCCAGCTAATTTCGATATCATTTCAACACTCAAACCATAATCATATAGTAAATTTTCTATACATGCCTTAACGAAAAAATCATTATCCGGTTTATACTCCATTAAAGATTTTAGATCCGTGAGAAAGTTGATTTGTTTTGCTTCGGTATCCGCATCGCACTTTTCAAACAAACGATTTAATTTATTTTCGTTAACCCCTAATTCAGAAATGATTTTTCTTTTATATGAAGCAGTATCCATTTGTTCACCTTCCCCGAACTTATATTTATCGATTACGTTATCTTAATTATAATTAACATCAAAATAAATATCTATGTTTTATTTTATTAAACTATAGTTTCCGGGTTTTTTCCACCTAGACCTTAGACAAAATGCTCGCGTGTATGATTATCTTGTCTTCATAAACGCTGCAATGCAGATACCCAAGATTCTGGCACCCATAATCTTAGCGTCTTCGGCTTTCTGGAAGATAGGTTCACGTCTTCTAAAGCCGAAGAAAAAAGCCAGTATCATGAGATTGACACTGACATAGTTAAACGATCTGTCGATCACTCAAACTTAATAAGCGCTTCTAACGTCCTTCTTTTTCAAGATTTTTCATGTCGGTCTTCGTGCTGGCAAATGGCGAGCTGCCCGGTTTGTTCTGCGCCATCACACCAACCAGTGCATGCGGAACATACAACTCATCCAGACGCTCTATCTGACTTCTGCTCAATGTCAGTCCTGCTGCCGTTTCCATCGCATCGATCTGTTGTGCTCTGGTCGCTCCCGCGATCGGGATCGCTCCTTTGTGCATGAGCCATGCCAGAGCGATGGCAGTCATCGAAACGTTGAGCTCTTCGGCAATTTCCTGTTCCCGATCAATGATCTTCTGATCCGCTTTGGCCGATTTTTCGTATTTGAAACGGGCATACTTATCGAGTTCCTTACGCTTCGTATCGACAGAGAATGATCTTGCAAGCTTTCCTCCAGCCAGCGAGGAATACGGTGTCACCGCCATGCCGAAATGCTGCGCGCACGGGATCATTTCCCGCTCCTCTTCCCGGAAGATAAGGTTGTAGTGCCCCTGGATGGAAACGAATGGCGACCAGCCATGATCGGCCGCGATCGTATTGGCCATGGCCACCTGCCATGCGTAGCTGTTCGAGATCCCGATATGATGGATCCGGCCTTTTTTTACAAGATCGTGAAGCGCTTCAAGCGTCTGTTCGATCGGCGTATTGTAATCCCACATATGCAGGATATACAGATCGATATAATCCGTATCGAGCCTTTGCAGCGAAGCATTCAGGTTCTTTTCGATATGTTCGGCCATGGACACGCTTTGTTCGATTTCTTCGATCGTGCGCGGGAAAAATTTTGTCGCGATCACGATCTCCTTCCTGTCGATCTTCTCCTCTTTTATGAACCGGCCTATAAAGGTTTCTGAATCCCCGTTCGAATACGCGGGCGCCGTATCGAAGAAATTGATCCCGGCCTCCCACGCCTTTTTCAGGATCGGATAGGTCTGTTCATAATCCAGCGTCCACTGATGCTGTCCGTGTTCCGGTTCTCCAAATCCCATGCATCCCAGGCAGATCGGCGAAACCATCGTATCGGTCGTTCCCAGTTTTCTTTTACGCATGTTTTTTCACCTCCAGCGCTTCTCCGGGCGCCAGGATATGAATGCGTTCCGGATCGACGACACGCCCGGACAAATCGTTCGGATTGCCGTTGAACGGTGTCATGTGCGGCGCGTTGACCGTTCCCCAGTGAATGCACACGAGCTGAGCATGCGGATAGGTGTTGGCCAGTGTGATGGCTCCTTCGAGCGTGATATGCCATTCATTGTCGGCAAAGTCGAACAGGATGACATCCGGATCGGGCATATGGAGCTGTTCATCCAGAAGCTGGGAATCGCCCGGCATCCAGATCGAGCCGTCCGGCGTATCGAACCAGTATCCGCAGAAATCCGACTCCTTCCAGAAACGGTAACTGTATTTGGAAGAGCCATTCTGCCAGTTATGGCGTGCCGGCGTCAGCTTCGCGCTCACGGTACCGGCAGAAAACGTGTCGCCGATCTTCTTTTTCTGTACCGGAAAGTTTTCCTCTTCTTTCATGACATCGGCCACATAGCCTGGCGCGATCATCGTTTTTACACGGTCTTCGATATCGTGCAGTGTCATCCGCGAAAAGTGATCGTTGTCGATATGGGTAATGCATACGGCATCGACAGTCCCTACCTGATCGACGGGCAGAGGATTGTCGATCAGCAGTTCCATATCGAAGCCTTCAAGCACCGGATCGATCAGGATATTGGTTCCGTGCGAGCTGATCATGGCCGCACCGCCCCCAAGCCAGAAGATCCGGGTGTTGTTCCGGGGTTCAAAATCCTCTTTTGTCATCAGGACAGGATCCGGAGCGACAGCCTGCCCCGCTTCATTAATGTGAATGGTTCTCATTTTCTTTTCTCCTTCTATGGGCGGATGACTTCGTTGAGCGAAAAAACGCCGTCCTCGAAGTCATACACAAAAATCGTACAATTGGAAAATCCTTTTTTCAGTTCTTCTGCCGGATCCTGCCAGTGCCTGAGAAAGTTGTAGCACGCTCCGGAATGCGAAACAGCAAGCACGCTTTCGTGATCGGGCCGCTCCATGATGCGCGTGAGCGTTTTTACCATCCGCTCCTTTGTCGTATTGCTCGACTCTCCGCCATATTGAAGATAAAAGGTTTCGCAGTCTTTTGGCGTCAGATGGCGGTTCAGACGTTCGCTTTCTCCTTCCAGTTCGCCATAAAACTGTTCCTTCAGCCCTTTGCAGCGCGTATAGGGCCGGTCTGTGACGATCTCGAGCGTATCGCAGCACCGCTCTGCCGTCGAACTGTAGGCATGATCGAACGCGACGCCCCGCTCTTTCAGGATGCGGGCAGCTTTCTGTGCCTGCCGGATCCCTTCTTCGGTCAGCGGCGAATCGCACCAGCCCTGAATTTTATGCTGGCAGTTGAACAACGTTTGTCCATGACGCATCAAATACAGTTTTTTCTTCATTTCTGTCCCCTCTCCTTTGCGCTTTCATTATAAAAAAAAGGAAAAACGGTCACAATTGACAGTTTTCCCTAATCGTCCAGTTTATAGGCTTTCGCGATCTTTTCATCCATTCCTAAAGCACGCATGGCACAGACGAGCTTCACCATGTCCTGCGGGCTGCTGGCAAAACCGCCCAGGATCCATGAAAAGGTCATGGCACTGGACGCATTGGCATGATAGATGGTGGCAAGACGCAGATCGGGCGGCAGCTCGTCTTCGTACAAATGCGTATGATACGCCAGATCGAACTGTTCGCAGTGCGAAGTAATATACGATTTCAGATCATTCTGCCCTTCCAGGAGCAAAGCCTGCCTCATGAAGCGGCCATATTCCTTCATCGCGTTCAGGGTGCGCAGATAGCTTTGTCCAAAGCTTTCAGGAAAAGCGTCCAGATCAAAATCGGGTATGATGATGTGCTCATAAACGGCACAGATCAGCTCCTCCTTGTCCCTGAAATGGTTGTAGAAGGTCTGTTTCGAGATCCCCGCCTTTGCCGCGATCTGCTGGATCGTTATTTTTTTCAGCGGCGTCTTCTCCAGTTCCTGCAGCAGAGCGGTCATGATCTCTGATTTTGTCGATTCTTTTCCTTGATTCATGATTCTTTTCACTTTTGCATCCGCACGAGCGAAACGGCATTGACCGCAAGCAGACCGTACAGGCAGACTGTCAGGATCACATATCGGGTCGACGTTCCGCAGGAAATTCCTGCCAGCAGTACGGAAGGCAGGGATACCAGATCAGCGGCTGTCCAGATCAGGGCCAGCCCTTTCTTTTTGCACACATACCACGGAACGATCATTCCGCCGATCCACAAGCAGAACACGCAATAGGCGAACGGAACATAGCGTATGAAATGATCCCGATAGGCGATGCCGGTCGGGATGACGCACAGCACAAAGAGGATCCACAGCCAGGCGCCACGCGCCTTTTTTCGTTTCCAGTACATCAAGGCAAAAAATACGGCCAGTATGATCGTCAATACCATTTCCATTTTTATTCCCTCTCTTTTTCTTAATGGTACCAAAAAACCGCTTTGCCTACAACAAAACGGTCTGATATCCTATTTGATTTTCTTATTCCTTCCATGCCAGAAGTCTTGCGATCTCCTCCTTATAAGGAGGTCTGGAATCGATATACGGCGTTTCCAGTATTTTCGTGATATCGTCCAGTTTCGGATGATGGACGATCCGGGCAAGCGTTTCGAAACCGATATGGCCGCTGCCGATATTTTCATGACGATCCTTGCGCGCTCCCCGCTCGTTTTTCGAATCGTTGATATGAAGAACGGCGAGATTTTCCAGTCCGAGTATCTGATCGAACTGCTCAAGCACCTGATCGAACTGAGTCAGATCGTATCCGGCATCGTGAATGTGACACGTATCCAGACAAACTTTCACACGCTCTTTTTTATGGATCTGATCGATGATCGCTGCCAGTTCCTCGAAGCGCGAACCGATCTCGCTGCCCTTGCCTGCCATTGTTTCCAGAGCGATCACGATATCGCTCTCATCCTGGTCGAGCACTTCGTTCAGGCCGTTGACGATCCACTGGCTGCCGGTCTCCACGCCCGCTTTCATATGGGCGCCTGGATGCAGCACAAGCGTTTTTGCCCCGATCTGCGACACCCTTTTCAGTTCTTCGCTCAAAAATTCGACCCCGAACTGCGCAGTTTCCGGTTTGACCGAGTTGGCCAGATTGATGATATAGGGTGCATGCACGATGACCCGTTCCATCTGGAAATGGTTCGCTTCCATCAGTTTTTTCGCTTCGTCGAGCTTGAACTTTCCGATCGGTACCCGCCTGGAATTCTGCGGAGCGCCTGTATAGATCATGCACGCATTGGCGTCATAGGAAAGCGCTTCGCGGATCGATCCGAGCATATAGTCCGGCGCTTTCATCGAAACATGGCTTCCGATATAGATCATTTATTCACCGTTCCTTTTGGCCCGCTGTCTTTCTTTGGCCCGTTCTTTTTTCTGGCGCTGGATATCCTTCTGGATAATTTCTCTTTTCTTTCTGCGGCGCAGCTTGTCGATTTCCTGCTTCTGTTTCTTGCGGTAGTTCGGCTTGACTTTTTTTGATTTGGACCGGACGATCTTCGAGATCTCCTTCTGCAGAGGGTCGGCTTTTCGCGGCCGTTTCGCATCGATCGGTTTCAGGCTGATCCATTGTCCGTTGCGCACATCTTTATGTTCGAAAACGATCCCTTTTTTCATGAGCAGATCGATCGAACGCTTGTCATCCGGCTTATACAGGGCGATACACGTTCCTTCCCGGTTGGCACGTCCGGTCCGGCCGGCCCGGTGCACGAAGAATTTCAGATCTTTCGGGAATCCGCAGCTGATGACATGCGTGATTCCTTCCAGATCGATCCCGCGCGACGCAATGTCGCTGGCCACGATATACGATTTTTTCTGCGACTGGATCTGGCGGATCGCCTGCGCTCTTTGTCTGGACTCGAGCCCTGAATGCAGCTCGACCAGATCATAGCCTTCCTCGCGCATCCGTTTCGCAGTTTCTGCCGCCTCCTGGGTCGTGTTGCAGAAAATAAGGCAGACGTACGGATTGATGGCCGGGAGCACATCGAGCAGCTTTTCCGCATAGGATTTATGCTTGCACGGCACGAGGATATTCTCGATATTGGCCTGATAATCTTCGTTCTGATCGATCCGGACAATTTCCGGATTGTGCAGATATTTCTTTAAAAACGGTTCCAGATTCTGCGGAATGGTTGCCGAAAAGACCATGATCTGCACATTTTCATCGAGCTTCGACAAGATCTGATCGATATCTTCGAGAAATCCGAATTCCATCGTCATATCCGCTTCGTCGATCACGATCGTTTTTGCGGTATCGAGACGAAGGTTCTTCTCGTCCAGGAACAGATCCTTCATTCGTCCGGGCGTACCGATAACGATGTGCGGCGTCTGTGTCCCGATGTTTTTATCCATACCGCCTGTCACAAGCTTCATGCGGATGCCGAAGTGCTCGCATAACGGCTTGAAGCGGTCGTACAGCTGGTAGGCCAGCTCCCTGGTCGGTGTCGAAATGACAGCCTGTACCTTTTCCTGTTCCGGATCGATCTTTTCGATGATCGGTATGAAGAAGGCATGCGATTTTCCGGAACCTGTCGATGAGATCCCGATAAAGTCGCGGTCTTTATTTTTTCTTGAAAGCATTGCTTCCTGAATGGGCGTGAGCTTTTTAAAATGCTCAAAATCCATGATTTCCTGTAATTTATCCATGTTTACCTCCTGAAATAGGTTTCTATTCATATTATCACAAAATAGGTAAAATTGTTCAATCGGGATGAAATCGTAGGATGCGCATTTACAAACCGGCACCTGTTTGTGATAATTGCATTACATGATCGAATAGGTTAAGGAGATTTTATGAAAAATAATACAATTATCGAAGTCATGCCGCAGGGATTTTGCGGCGGCGTCATGAAAGCGATCCAGATTGCCCGCCAGGTCAGAGCAGATCATCCAAACGAAAAGATCACGATCCTTGGCAATCTGGTCCATAACCGCTATGTCAAACTGGCGCTTGAGCATCTGCGTATCGAAACGATCGAACGGCCGGGCCTTACCCGGCTCGAGCTGCTCGACCAGATCGATTCGGGGATCGTCATCTTTACGGCACACGGGGTCCACCCGGATGTCTATGCCAAAGCCGAAGCGAAGGGACTGACTGTTTTTGACGCGAGCTGCCGTTTTGTCGTGCAGACGCAGAAGATCGTGCAGAAAAAGCTCGATGAAGGGGCTGCGGTCTTTTATATCGGGAAAAACCATCATCCGGAAGCGGAATCGATCTATACGTTGTCAGAGCGTGTGTTCCTGATCGAAAAAGAAGAAGACATTCCTGTCCTGAATAAAGAAACTTCGGTATTCGTGACCAATCAGACGACCATGTCGACACTGGATATCGACCATCTGTTCAAGGCGATCGAAAAAAAGTATCCGGATGCCGAGTTCAACAACGAAGTGTGCGGCGCGACCCGGGTGCGCCAGGAAGCGGTCCTTGCCTTGAAGGACAAACAGATCGACGTGCTCCTTGTCGTGGGCGATCCGACAAGCAACAATACCGAACAGCTGGCTGCGATCGGCAGGATGGCGGGAATACCGGCTGTCGTGAAAGCCGAAACAGTAAACGATCTGAAAGACTGCGACTGGAACGAAAAACGGATCGCGATCACTTCGGGCGCGTCGACCCCGAAATACCTGACCAGTCAGATCATCGACTTTGTAAAAACGGGCAGAACGGCCCCGTTTTCGATCGAAGACGTGATTTCCTGAGCACAATGCTTTGAAAGCCCTTTCATTCGTTATATCATATCTATAACAACAGGAACTACTCATCCAATAGAAAGGACAAAGCATGTTAGCATTTATCGTATGGATCAGCCAGATGCTCGGAAACAGCGAGTAAGGCCCCGATCGATCCTCCTTAAAATTCTTTATTTTATTCCTACTGAAAAGGTCTGCGTGAAAGCAGACCTTTTTGGATTATTTTGGATTACTTTGTTTATTTGCGTTGCCCGGATTATTCTTTTCCAAGCAGTTTGAACATGTTTTTCTTGTATACTTCAACGCCTGGCTGATTGAATGGATTGCTTCCGTTCATCAGCGTTGTCATGGCGATCGCTTTGAAGAAGAACATGCACATGTTACCGAAATCGTAGGCTGTCATTCCCGGCATCCTGAAGATGATGTTCGGAACGCCTCCGGTTTCCTCGTGTGCCATCAGGGTTCCCTGGGCCGCCATCTTGTTGACCCAGTCCAGAGATTTTCCAGCCAGATAGTTCATATTGTCTTCGTTCTTGTCATCGCTTGGGAACAGAACGTCGATCGCCGGCTCGTCCACATAAAGGTTCGATTCGAAAAGCACTTTCTTTCCGTCCTGCACGAACTGTCCTAAAGAGTGCAGATCGGTCGAGAAGCATGCCGAATCCGGAAGGATACCGAGTTCGTCTTTTCCTTCGCTTTCGCCGAACAGCTGTTTCCACCATTCGGCAACCATCTGCATCTGCGGTTCGTACTGAACGAACAGTTCCACATCGTATCCCTGGTGCTGAAGGATGCGGCGTGCGACCGCATAGCGGTATGCCGGGTTCTTGTCGAGGTCCGGATCGCCATATTCGCCCGTACCGTCCGCAAGACCTTTCATGAATGCGTCCAGATCAAGTCCGGCAGCTGCCATAGGAAGCAGTCCGACCGGTGTGATCACAGAGAAGCGTCCGCCGATATTGTCCGGGATCACGAAAGTTTCATAGCCTTCCCGGTCAGCCAGCGCTTTCAACGTTCCGCGCGCCTTGTCGGTCGTTGCGATGATGCGGTCCTTGGCTTCGGCGCCGTATTTCTTTTCCATGAACTGTTTCAGGATACGGAATGCGATCGCTGTTTCTGTCGTTGTTCCGGATTTCGAAATGACATTGACGACAACTCTCTTGTCCTTGATATAGTTCATGACCTGGGCAAGATAAGTGCTCGAGAATGTGTTTCCAAGATAAATCACTTCGATCTGGTTTTCCGGATACAGTCCGTTGACCATTTCGATCCCGGCACGAGGTCCCAGATAGGAGCCGCCGATCCCGCACACGATCAGTACGTCCGCGTTCTCGCGGATGCGTGCCGCGCATTTTTTGATGCGGTCGAATTCATCACGGTCATAGTCCTGAGGCCATGTCAGCCAGCCGATAAAATCGTTTCCTTTGCAGGTTCCGTTTACTAATGATTCATTGAGTTCATTCACTTCGCCCTGATAATCTTTTACATTTTCTTTCAAAAATGCATGATTCAGATCCAATTTGATCATAGTATAATTCCTCCATTTATTAATCGCTTTCATTATACCTTGATTGCACTGTTTTTTCTATTTTTTCGAAAAGACCTTTTTGTTCCCTTTTTTAAAAAATCAAGATGGGGTCAATCAGCACGCATTTGTGTTATAATGCCAATGTCTTAGGAGGATCGAATATGTTACCTTCATCCTTTTTTCCTTTGATCAGCGCACTTCTTTCAAATGTGGTTGCACAAATTGCCAAAACCTTTATATACTATTACCGCACAGGCAAATGGGATCTTCACTGGGTCATGGCCAGCGGCGGATTTCCGAGCTCGCATACGTCGACAGTGACGGCGCTGTCCTTTGCGATCGGGATCCAGGAAGGGTTTGATTCGGCGATCTTTGCGGTCACCGCGATCTTTTCGCTCATCGTCATGTACGATGCGGCCAACGTCCGCTATTACAGCGGAAAAAACATCGCTCTGACACAGCAGCTGATCAAAGACCTGAAAACTATGGCCGGGCTCCATCTGGATGATCCGATCTACCAGGAAAAACTGAAAACGATATTAGGACATAAAAGCGTGGAAGTTGTCGGAGGATTCGGCGTCGGCCTGATCGTTCCGATGATCCTTCTTCCGCTGTTTATTGCTTAGGAGGTTAGTATGTCAGAAGAAACGAGAAACACAGAAACATCAGCACAGGCTCAGAACGATATCGAAAATATTCTTGTGGAGGAACGTGTTGTCGAGGAATGTCTTGACAAGATCCGTCCGTACATCCAGCATGATGGCGGCGATGTCGAGCTGCTCGGGATCGACGAACAAAATGTAGCCTACGTTTCGTTCCGGGGCGCATGTGCCGGATGCATGATGGCAGCCGAGGATTTCAGCGGCGGCATCAAGCTTCTTCTTATGGATGAAGTTCCGGGATTGCGCGATGTCGTGCTTGTCTAAGGTCCATGAAACAAACGAGGAGCCGGTCATTCAGACCAGCTCCTTTTTTACGTTATTTTTATTATTTTATTTATATTTGTTTTCTGATCATCCGTCCGCTTTTTTCGTATGCTCGTTCACAACGGTTCCTGTCGTGACGCCCTGCCCTTCATTGGGATAGAAGTGCGAATAGATCACATCAGCCACAAATACAACGAGCAGGACGATGGCGAGCTTGCTGAGCTTTTCGAGCCCGATCTTTCTGAACCAGTTATCCAGAAGGGGCGCGATGATGTAGACGAATGCCATGCCGCCAAGACCGAATACGAGCAGTCCTTCGGCACAGATCCTTCCATTCAGATTGAGGAAATACCCTTTGTAGCTCCACCATTCCGTATGGTAAACGGCCTGCAGATACACGCTTGTAAAGTATTCGACAAATCCGCACAAGATGACGGCATAGAGAAATTCCTTGATCGGCTCCTGACGCCACCGGCGCAGCAGAAGCAGGATAAATACGCAGCCGAAGCCATAGATGGGCAGCCACGGCAGATGCAGGACGCCCCGATCGACAAACTGTCCGTTATTGATCAGATGGAGCGATACTTCCCAGCACCAGCCGACAAACGACATGAAGAAAAACAGCAGCAGGACGCTTGTGACCGAATAATTTCGAGCCGGATACAAATAGCGCAGCCGGTGTCTTTTCTGAATTTCCGGGATCGGCGAAAGCCTGACCGGGTATTCCCGGCGTTCAATCTGTTCTTTGGCCGATTCGAGATCCCAGCGTAAGAAATTGTACTGTTCATAGGCTTTTTCTTTTTTTGACAGGCGGAAAACGAGCCCGAAATTGCGTTCCAGGAATCCTTTGAATCCCGTATATACATTTTCGATCGGGTCCATCTGTTTCAGGTCTTTGATTTCACTGGCATAGGCTTTGTCCAGCAGGGGCTGCGGCGCATATTCATATAAATAGCGGTTGTTGAATATCGCCGTTTCGGAAGGATGCTGTGTAAGATAGCCGGCGCGAACGCTGATATAAAATTCGCTGAATATCGCGATACGGTACGAATTGGTCCAGAAAATATTCGAAATGCCCAGCGTGAGCACATCGAGCACGTACCATCCGAGCAGCGAAAGCGAGATCATGAAGGCTTCTTTTTTACGTCCGTCCATCATTTTTCTGGATAAAGTAATGGCCTGCGTGCCTGAAACGGTCGGATTTTCTGCCAGGATATACGGCACGAGCAGATACGAATAATGCTTGATGAATCCGCCCACGATGGTCAGGGCCCATAAAAACCACATGACATTTTTCAGGAACAATGTCTTGACGACATTCCACCATTTCCGTTCGCGGATAAAGAACAGATACCGTTCGAAAGGAACTTTTTCATACTGTTTTCCTTCTACAAAGAAGCGGCGGTTGACGACCGCAAGGCACTGGACGACAAAAAGCCAGAACACGATGTGGAGGCTGGCGGCCAATACCATGAGGACCACAGGGCCTGCCTGCGTGGAATGCGTCAGCGAATTGATCATATGGATGAGGTAGTTCGAAATGGTCCCGCCCGCGATCGTCCGATAGATCAGCGCAAAAACGCCGTTGGTCGTTCCGAGTTCAGGGATCTTTCCGACCTTGCTCAGGAAAGAGCGGTTGATCGTATCGGTCAGATCGGTGAGGGCCGGATCGATGCCGCGCACAAGCAGGGCGGCATTCGTGTTCTGTCCGATCGAGAATACGTCCAGAAAGCGGAACGTGCGCACCTGTTCGGTGCCTAGATACGCGGCCACGACGCAGATAAATACATAAAGCCAGTAATGGCGCGAGATATTCCCTCTCGCATTTTTCTTGAATTCTTTTCGATTGTTCTTCATGGTTTCAGTGTAGCATCAAATGCCGGTTTTCGCTTTTCAGGCGCTTTCAGAAAAAGATGTAACTCTTTGATTTCTGCCAAAAAAAAGAGCTTTCGCTCTTAGAAAGATCAGCACATCTGCGGTACGTAAACCTGGATCTGCTGTTCCCAGCTTGGCCAGTCGTGCGGAATGTCATAACCCCAGAACTGCGGCTCGATATGGATGCCTTTTCGCCAGCACACGTCGGCCAGCTTGCCCAGATCAGCCGAGCACTCATGCTCCCACGCGCCCTGGCCGACCACGAAAATAGCTTGTGCCGCATTGTATTTCTGAATATAGTCATGGCCTGGATCCATATTTTCCAGATAGCCGCATGGATTGTTCTGATAGGCGTTGAAATCCACGTTTCCGTCATAAAAGTAAATGGACATATCATATAGTCCGGACAATGCGAGCACCTGGGTAAAGGTGTCCGGAAAGCGGAAGAAGAGATTGGCGGCATGGAAAGCGCCCATGCTTGCCCCCATGACCATGACCGGCTCGTTTTCCGGTTTGCCGGCTTTATAGCGTGCGCTGGGCAGCAGCTCGTTCATGACATACTGTACCCAGTTTTCCTGCATCTGCATGCGTGGGGCTGTGGCTTCGTAGCTTGACCACGACTCCAGATCGACCGAATCGACGGTCACGAACTGGATGCGTCCGGCGTCGATAAGGGGCGAAAGAATTTCGAACATGTGACGGTCCTCCCATTCGAAGAAGCGGCCGTCCTGGCACGGGATGACCAGGCAGAGACGTCCGGCATGTCCGTACATCTTGAATTCCATGTCGCGGTCCAAATATTGAGAATACTCTTTAAAATAACGAATTTGCATAATTTCGGTTCCTTCCTTTTCACTTTCTTTTATTTCGTGCCTCATTATATCACGAAAAATGTCAATTATGTGAATTTAGTCAGATGTTGTCCTGAGATTCTTCCCTGGGGACCAGCAGAAAAGTTCTTCCGGCTGAAAAGCAGAGCACAATATTTTGAAAATACAGCTTTCCAATTGGTTCGTTTGTTTTTTTCAGACAGGAAGAGTATAATGGCAATGCTAAAATGAATGAAAGCGAGTGAAACGATGCCAGAAAAAGAAAAAATCTTGAATATAGCTGTAATTGCTCACGTTGATGCCGGAAAAAGCACGCTTGTCGATGCATTCCTTCGCCAGAGCGATGTCTTCCGCGACAATGAGGAAGTTGTCGACTGTGTCATGGATTCCAATGATCTTGAGCGCGAACGTGGTATTACGATCTACTCCAAAAACTGTTCTGTAATTCACAATGGTGTAAAAATAAATATTGTCGACACGCCGGGCCATGCCGATTTCTCGAGCGAAGTGGAACGGATCATCAAAACGGTCGATACGGTCATCCTGCTTGTGGATGCGAGCGAAGGGCCGATGCCGCAGACCCGTTTTGTTCTTTCGAAAGCTCTCGAGATCGGGCTCAAGCCGATTCTGCTGATCAACAAGATCGACAAGAAGGATCAGCGGGCCGAGGAAGTTGTCGATGAAGTGTACGACCTGTTCCTCGATCTGAATGCGTCGGACGAACAGCTCGACTTCCCGATCCTTTACGGTGTTGCCCGCGAAGGGATCGTGCAGTACGATCTCAATACCCCAAGCGAAAATATCGATCCGCTGTTCGATACGATCCTGAAGCACTGCGACGTATATCCGGATCTGGATGAGGAACCGGCGCAGATGCAGGTTTCTGCTCTGGCATACGATGAATATATCGGCCGTCTCGGTATCGGACGTGTATACCAGGGAACGCTGAAGCAGGGCCAGACGTATGTACGCTGCAACAACGACGGAACACAGAAAAAGGAAACGATCTCCAATTTGTTCGTTTATAAAGGATTGTCGAGAACGCCGGTCAAGGAAGCGCATTCGGGCGATATTGTCGTGATCGCGGGCATGCCGGACATTTCGATCGGAGATACGATCTGCGATCCGGAACATATCGAGCCGATGGAACATATCGCGATCGAGGAACCGACCTTGTCCATGAACTTTCATGTCAACTCTTCCCCGTTTGCAGGACGTTCCGGAAAATATGTCACATCCCGAAATATCAAGGAACGCCTTGAACGCGAACTGGAAGTCAATGTGGGCCTGCGTGTGGAACCGACCGAAAGTGCCGACTGCTTCAAGATCAGCGGACGCGGCGAGCTCCATATTTCGATCCTGATCGAAAATATGCGCCGCGAAGGATATGAACTGGCGGTTTCCAAACCGGAAGTCATCCTGCACCGCGATGAAAACGGCCAGAAGGTCGAACCGGTCGAGGAAGTTGTCTGCATCGCGCCGGAAGAATATTCGGGAACGATCATCAACCAGCTGAACCTGCGTAAAGGGATCATGCAGGATATGGAAGAGGAAAACGGCTATGTGAAGATCACTTATACAGCGCCGACGCGCGGACTGCTCGGGTTCCGAAACCAGTTTATCAACGACACGCATGGCGAAGGCACGCTTGTACGCCGTATTTCCGGATACGAACCGTACAAAGGAGAAATCACCCAGCGTATGCAGGGTGCGATGATCTCTACAGAAACCGGTACAGCTATGACGTATGCGTTATGGAACCTGCAGGAACGCGGCCAGCTGTTCATTTCCCCCCAGACAGAAGTGTATGAGGGAATGATCATCGGCGAATCCGCAAAAAATATCGACCTGGATGTCAATCCGCTCAAAAACAAGAAACTGACTGCCATCCGGAGCAGCGGACGCGATGAAGGCATGTTCCTGACTCCGCCAAGAGTCTTCTCGCTTGAGGAAGCGCTCGAATGGATCAATGATGACGAGCTTGTCGAAGTCACGCCGGATGCGATCCGTATCCGCAAGAAAGGTCTGACCGCACAGGACCGCCGTGCCTTGTACCGCGAAAAGATGGCCCAGAAAAACGGATAATTCTATGATCAAATAACTCAGGAGAATCGGCTGATTGCCAATTCTCCTTTTTTTGCGTTTAAAAGAAATCAAGCTTTATTCGAAAGGATAGAACATGCCCCATTGTCGCCGGATTTCGGTCAGCGTTTTCATCACATCCCGGACCGAGCGTTCCGATCGACCCGATCTGCATTTCCCAGATTGGCGAGGCGTACGCTCTTTTTCCAAGCTGGGTAAACTTGAAGGCCCCATCCATAGCAACCGGAATGGTATTGCCAGCAGCCGTAAAAACGATCGATCGGGCATTTTTCAAACGCTCGAGCACTTCGTGCAGTTCCTTTTCATCGATCATCGATACTGTCCGCGTGAGTTCATCCATCTTATTGGCAAGAATATTTTGAAGCGACTGCGAGATCGTGTCTTCAGAAATCTCATGTGTGATCCGGACCGGGTTCCTGCTTGATTCTGCCATTTCCTTTGCAAGGGAAATTTTCAGCTGATGAAATCCCTTCATCCCGATACGGCGGCAAAAACGGGATACGGACGCTTCGCTCGCGCTGCTCGCTTTTGCCAGTTCGCTTACTGTCATTTCCACCACTTCGTCATAATGTTCGATAATATATTTTGCGATCTTTTTTTCCGAATCGAAAAAGCGATCATAGGAAGCGTTGATCGTATCCATTACTGTATTTGGCATAGTTCCTCCTGCTCTTACTATTTATAGTATATCATGAGAAAGCTTCCTGTTTTTTGTCTTCCTTGTAGTTTCTCTCTTATCATATCTCCCATCATTCTATTGATATTATTTTATAACATAGTTATAATTTTAATATAAATAGATTTTATTTAACAAAGGAGAAAACGATGAAACGCTATACGAAAAACAATCATCCCGTGCAAAAATGTCACGCAACCGTGATCGGCACTTCCGAACAGTCCTACACGCCGGTGCCGGGATACGAACCGTCAAGACCACTTTATGAGATCCAGTTCGAAACGCCGGACGGACCGATTTCTTTTGAAGTCAGCCGGTTCGCCTTTCCTCTTCTCGAGTCCGGAATGAAGGGTGAACTGGTATGGCAGGGACCGGACATCATTTCCTTCGAGCCATGGATCCAATGATTTTTAAGAAGATCAGCCGGAACAGGCTGGTCTTTTTTCGCTTTTCTAAACAAAAAAGGTATGATGCGTATCCTGCCTCATACCTGAACTATCGATCTTCCATTTCATTCTCGCACAGCTTCTTGAATCCGATCCATGCTTCCTTGCTTGCAGCCACAAACGGGAGCAGCACATACAGGAAAAAGCACAAGGCGTCCGGAATGTTGAGGTGCGAACCAAAAACGAGCAGCACCATCTGAACGGCCATGCCGATCAGAAAAAACGGTATGCCCCGGCAGAAACTGTATGCAGGCCAGAAGATCACGAAACCTGTCAGCATCATATAGTCGGCATCGAACCAGTGTCCGTTTCTTGAACTGGAAATGCATGCTGCCACGCTTGTCAAGAGCACAAGCAGGCAGAGCGGAAAGAAATAAATGTATTTTTTTTCGTCCAGATCGATCTGTTGTTTCTGTTTCAGCTGATCCTGAACAAATTTCTTTTTTGCCCGGCGCGATCCGGGATATATTTCAAACATTGATTAGTGTCTCCTTCTTCTTTTTTATTTAAGTTCTAATTAACTAATCTACAGTTTAAATGACTATACATTATTTTTCTACCAGTTTCTTGTATTTATTTTGTGGGAAAATAAGGAAAAGACCGCATGGTCTGCAGTCTTTGATGTTGTTATTTCATTTGTGTTTCCTTGAATTTTTCGATCAGTTCCTTCTGCTCGTCGGTCAGTTCTTTTGGCAAAGTCACTTTGATCTGGGCATACTCGTCTCCTGTCGTTTTCGCGGTCCTGACACCCTTGCCTTTCAGGCGGAATTTCTGTCCTGGCTGCGTGCCTGCCGGGATCTTGATCGAAACAGTGCCGTCGATCGTCGGTACATCCACGCTGGCTCCAAGCAGCGCATCGGTAAAATCGACCGGCACTTCCACATAAATATCCTCATCCTCGCGCCGGAACGTTTTGTCCGGGCGAATATGCACGTTCAGATAAAGATCGCCGTCCGGTCCGCCGTTCAATCCAGCCAGACCTTTGCCGCTCAGACGGATCTTCTGTCCTTCGCGGATCCCCTGCGGGATCTTGACCTCGTACGTTACATTTTTTGGCGGATTGATCCCGTCATTGATCGTAAACGAAACGGTTTCCGGACCGCCCTGCACCGCTTTCATAAAATCGATGTTGATCGTCGCGTTCAGATCCTCGCCCTTGGTCGGACGCGGCTGATACTCCTGATAGAACGATCCGCGGCTTCCCTGTCCGGCACCTCCGAACATGCTGCTCAAAAAGTCGTCGTCAAATCCGAACGGCCAGCCGTTGCCTGGCCCAAAGCCTCCCTGCTGTCCCTGGTTTGCCCAGGAATATTTATAGTTGTTCAGGATCTCTTCATTGAAGTCGGCTTCGATCGCCTTCTCTCCGAACTCGTCGTACATTTCCCGTTTTTTCTGATCAGAAAGGATCTCGTACGCTTTGTTGATCTCTTTCATTTTTGCTTCGGCTTCTGCCGTTTTATTCAGATCCGGATGGTATTTTTTTGCCAGTTTTTTATACGCGCTCTTGATATCCTTTTCGGTTGCGTCTTTGGAAACTCCCAATACTTCATATAATCCTTGTGCCATACTCATTTCCTTCCCAGAAAAACAAAATGTTCTCTGTTTTGTCTCTATTTTAGCACAATGAAAATAAAATGATTTCCCGCATGCTTTACGAAAAAAGCTGTCTGTTTCCAGACAGCTTATGATCGAGCCTCGATCACTACCTTTTCCTGATCGTGGGCTATGAGTTCCTCCACCCGTTTCGAGCCCCAAATCACATACACGAAACGGTTTTTCTGCGACAGTTCTTCCAGAAAGATCATGAAGTCAGGCCACTTTTCCATCCCGTCCGTACGATGGTGCACTTCGATGATGAAATTGTCCGGACACGACAGGATCGCAGAGCGCAGCGGCTTGTCCTTGTGCGCTTCGACATGCAGCTGCTGCGCCAGCCATTCATACGGCTCATCGATCGTCCGGCAGTTCAGAATGATCTTATTCATTGAGGTCCTGTTCGAAAAAATCCGACAGCGCGCTCAGGATCTTTTCAAGATCGAACTCATGGTTCGTATATTCATCGAAACGTCTGAGCTTTTCCTTGATCTGGGTATGATCCTTCTCGATTGCTTCCATCAATTCAGGATGAAGGACGATATGATTGATCCGGTGATCTTTCTCATTCGTTTCCTTTTTTAAAATATGTTTCTTTTCCATCGCCGCGGTCATCTGCGTGACAGCAGCCGGCGAAACTTTCAAAAAGAATGCAAGATCCTGCATCGTGATCGGCTCGGACGCATTATAAATGAATGCGAGCATATCAAGATCCTTTGATTTCATGGTCGGATACACGACAAGCTGATCCTTCCATGTCTTCCGGATGTGGCTGACCACGTTCAGAAGAAGCTTCTCTTCCCGTTCGAGCGGGTTTCTGTTTTCCTGATTATCCATTGATCTTCTTTTCAATGCCTGCAAGCTGTTTTCTGGCAATATCCAGCTGTTCTCTGTACGTGGCCAGCTTGCTCTTTTCCGCATTGACCTTTTCTTCCGGGGCCTTCTCAACGAACCGAGGGTTGGAAAGCATTTTTTCGCCACGCATCACTTCTTTTTCCAGACGGGAAATTTCTTTTTCCCATTTTGCTTTTTCTTCATTCAGATCGATCAGTTCATCCATTGCTACGGTCAGCACCGCATGATCGATCGTACGGGAAAGCACATCTTCAGTATGAAGATCAGCTTTGATCGACGCATGAGCCATACCGGACAGCAGCGCCGCCAGATTTTCCGGCAGATCGAGGACCGCCCCTTTTTCATCATGAAGCGAAATAACGATCTCTTCCGAAGGTTTGAGATGATATTCGTTTTTGATCTCGCGCACCGCGCTGATCGCGCTGATGAGCATTTCCATCTGCTCCATTTCCTCATGGGTCATGGCCGCATCGACCTGTTCCGGCCAGCTTTCCATATTGATCGAATCCTCGTGCACAGGAAGATTCAGATAAATCTCTTCGGTCACGAACGGCATATAAGGCGAAAGCAGGATGAGAATGTTTTTCAGGACAAGGGCCAGCACAGCTTTCGTGCTTTCCACTTCCTTTGCATTGCCGCTTTTGAGTGCCGGTTTGGACAGTTCGATGAACCATGAGCAGAAATCGTTCCATACGAAGTTGTACACTTCGTTGCCTGCGATCGAAAGCTCGTAGCGATCCATATTCATCGTTACGCTTCTGATCGTTTCGTTCATTTTTTCAAGGATCCATTTTCCGGCTGGCGTCAGATCATTGATCTTCAGGGCCGGGTTCGTATTGTCGAGCTGCATCAGAACGTAGCGCGAAGCGTTCCAGATCTTGTTGATAAAGTTCCATGACGCGTCGATCTTCGTTTCATCATAGCGCAGATCAAGTCCCGGAGCCGAGTTGGTCGTCAGGAAGAAACGCAAGGCGTCTGCACCTTTTTCCTCGATCACATCCATCGGATCGACACCGTTTCCTAACGATTTTGACATTTTCCGCCCCTGCGGATCACGGATCAGGCCATGAATGAGCACTTCCCTGAATGGACGGTTCTTCATGCAGTAACGGGCCTGGAAAGCCATCCGCGCGACCCAGAAGAAAATGATGTCGTAACCGGTCACAAGAACATCGTTCGGGAAATAGCGTTCCAGATCCGCTGTCTCTTTCGGCCATCCTAGTGTGGAGAACGGCCAGAGCGCGCTCGAGAACCACGTATCAAGAACATCCTCGTCCTGGGTCCAGTTCTCGATATCCTGCGGGTCTTCCATCCCTACATAGATTTCTCCGGTCTGCTTGTTCGTCCATGCTGGAATGCGATGTCCCCACCAGAGCTGACGGGAAATACACCAGTCTTCGATGTTTTCCAGCCACTGCTCGAATGTATGATTGAACCGTTCCGGAATGAACGAGATCCGTTCTTCTCCGTTCTGATTTTTCAGCACTTCGTCAGCAAGCGGACGCATCTTGACAAACCACTGCTTGGAAAGATACGGTTCTACGATCACGCCGGTCCGTTCGGAATGACCGACCTGATGCGGATGCTCTTCGATATGATCCACGACCCCGGCTTTTTCGAAATCTTCGACCAGCGCTTTGCGGCATTCGAAACGATCCATTCCTTCGTATTTATGGGCCAGCGCGTTCATGGTTCCGTCATCGTTCATGCAGATCGGCATGTCGAGACCGTATTTCTTAGCCAGCGCAAAGTCGTTAGGATCATGGGCCGGCGTACACTTCATGACCGCTGTACCGAATTCCATGTCAATATAGTCGTCGGCCATGATCGGCAGTTCTTCGCCATTGGCCGGATTGATGGCATGTTTGCCGACCAGATGCGCATACCGTTCATCGTCCGGATGGACAAAGACTGCCTGATCGGCAAACATCGTTTCCGGACGGGTCGTCGCGATAATAAGCTCCTCTCCCGTTTCCGCTACCTTGTATTTAAAGTAGTACATATGGCCCATGATTTCCTTGTGTTCTACTTCGATATTTGAAAGGGCAGTGCGTGCCTGCGGATCCCAGTTGATGATCCGCTCTCCCTGATAGATGAGCCCGTCATTGTACAGATCGACAAATACTTTGCGGACGGCCTGCGAAAGTCCTTCATCCATCGTAAAACGTTCTCTTGTGTAATCGAGCGAGAGCCCCATCTTCGCCCACTGCTGGCGGATGGTCGAAGCATACTCCTCTTTCCACTCCCAGGCACGTTCAAGGAATTTTTCCCGGCCGATATCGTAGCGGGAAATGCCTTCGTCTTTCAGACGGGCGTCGACCTTGGCCTGTGTGGCAATGCCGGCATGGTCCATTCCCGGCAGCCACAGCACATCAAATCCCTGCAGTCTTTTATAGCGGGACAGAATGTCCTGGATCGTTGTATCCCATGCGTGGCCTAAATGCAGCTTGCCCGTAACATTGGGAGGCGGAATTACGATACAGTACGGACTTTTTGACAAGTCTCCTGCAGTAAAGAATCCTTTTTCGATCCATTGTTCATAACGATGATCTTCTACTTTGGCGTGATCATATTTTGGTTCTAGCATATCTCTTTCCTTTCCAATAAAAAAAGCACATCCATAAGGACGTGCAGAACGTGGTACCACCTTAATTCACATACAGATGTATGCCTCTATGCATTAACGCAGCATCACGGTATCTCCTACTAAGCTCAGAGAACGGCTCCTAAACTACCTTCGTTCCTGTTTCACACATTCTTTCACCAGCCGAATGCTCTCTTCCGATCCGCAGAAACTACTCCTTTTATTCTTCGCCATTTCCATTAGTTTAACACATCGTTTTTTAGATGTGAACCATTTTCGCCAAATTGGATCCGCTCTGTCGCGATCTTTTCGCAGAACGTCTGATCATGTTCGACAAAAAGCATCGCATAATTCCCGGAAAGGAGCATTTCTTCCATCTGCTCTCTTGCCGCGATATCCAGATCGTTGAGCGGCTCGTCCCACACGAACAGGTGGGCGGGCTCGCACAGGCTTCGTGCCAACATGATCTTGCGGCGCTGTCCGGCCGAAAGCTGTTCGAGAGGATGGAACAGTTCCGTACGGGAAAAACCGAGCTTGCGCAGAATCGTCATGAACAAAGTACGGTCGATCGCATATTGCCCGATATATTCGTCGATCGTCCCATGGACGGATTCACACGTCTGCCCGACATACGAAATCACAAGGTCGCTGGAAGCGAAGATCTTTCCCTGATAAGGTATCCGGTTCATGAGCGCTTTGAGAAGGCTGCTTTTCCCCGATCCGTTCGGTCCGGAAAGAAGGATATGCTGCCCGCTGCCAATCGAAAAACTTTGCGGCATGCCGGACCAGTTCTCATATTTTACAAAAACTTCTTCAAAACGGACAAGCTCTTCTTTCTTGTACGGTATCGAATGGATTGCCAGGCTTTCCTGCTCTTCCATGTTTTTGACCAGGTCTCGTTTGCGCTCGATGGCCTTCTGCTTGCGGGCTTCGATTGATTTGGAACGCTTCATGAGCTTGGCGGCTTTATGGCCGACAAACCCTTTATCGGCTGCGCCGATCTTTTCTTTTTCCTTCGCATTCGACCATTGGCTGCTTGTTCGTGCTGAAGCTTCCAGCCTTTTGATTTCGCGACGCAGCTGTTCATTTTCCTGACGGTCTTTTGCGAGCTGGTTTTCGTGATCGTTGTGCCAGGACGTATAATTTCCTTTCCGGATCCCGACCTGCCCGTTCTGAATGAACAGGATATGGTCCACGCATTCATCAAGCAGATGCCGGTCATGACTGACAACCAGGAATCCGTGTTTGGTTTTCAGATAGCTGGCAAGCAGGTCTTTGCCTTGAACATCCAGATGATTTCCCGGCTCATCGAGAAAAACAAAGGTTTTCGGATCCGCGAAGAGGGCTGCCAGCATGGCCCGAACCTGTTCGCCTGGCGATAAAGTTTCAAAAGGCTGCCACAGCACGTCAGAGCGCAGGCCGATCTGCATACATTCCTTTTCGATCTGCCAGGATCGCGTATCACAGGCATCCGTCAATATATCGATGGTCATACGCGTTGGGTCTGCAACCGGAAACGGGAAACGCTTTAAAGGGACAGGAACATGGACCATGCCGTTCGTATCAAGCGATCCATCCAGCAATTTGAGCAGCGTTGTTTTTCCGGCACCATTTTTTCCGATCAGCCCGCATTTCCAGCTGGTATCGAGAACAAAAGACACGTCGGCAAACAAAGGATCATCGATCGATTCGTACGAAAAGCTCAGATGATCGACGGTAATCATTGACATACAATTCCACCTCCAAAAAGACCGCGAAGAAAACTTCCCGCGGTCTGATGTAAGCATGATAAAAATGGATCAAATATTTATTTTTGCATAGTAAAAAGATGGAAGTTTTCTGTTTATTTTTTATCAAAACAGAACTTTCAACATCTTCTCACCTCTTTCGTTACGCTCATTATAGCCAACGAACTGCAAAAAGGCAAATTCATTGGCTATATCGCACCAATTCCATATTTACTGCTGATTTTTCCAGTTTCTTGTCAACAGCGAAAGAGCTTGATATTATAAAGGTGCCAAAAGAAAGGCAAGCAAAAAAGGTTAAAACACAGCAAAGTTCAAGGAAAAAATGAACCGCAGCTTCCCTCGACACAAAAGTCGTTAAAATGAACAAAAAGACCGATCTGAAAGATCCGAAAACAAAGTGAGGGAATAAGCTCCTCGCTACAACAAAAAAAACATAAAAATGGATCGCCACAGTAAGGAAAAAGAATACAATTGAGAAAAGCTGTTCAACAGAACAGGAAAATGACTGGAGCTGTAAAGAAAGCGATCAGATCATAAAAGGAAAACAATTCAATTGTGACCAGGGAGCAAAAAATCCACGAATAAAGTGGTACGAAGCGAAGTAATTTGATCCGGCAGACAAAGTTGTGTTGGGATCGAATGAATTCGTCAACTTCCTGAATCGACACAAAAGTCGGAAAAATGAAGGTCAACGATGTGCAAAAAGAACGGCAGCAGGCAGAAGCAGAAAGAAATTCTGCAGCAAGCGAAAACATCTGAAAGGAAAGATGGACGTCAGAAACGGCGAAAAGAGTAAGTCCGGAGCACATAAAACAATAAAAGGAAGCAATCAGAGAAAACCAATCTGATCAAAATAAAATAGACGAAATAAAACATTCATCCAAATAACAGAAAAGAGTCTGAATAAAATCAGGCTCTTTTTATATGGAAAAACCTCCAGTTCATTCAGGATATGGATACTATGAACTGGAGGTTGAATCCCCTCGGTTCTTTTTCCCGCTTACTTAAAAATTGATCGAGGCTCACAAAAAAGAGCCCTCGAAAGGACTCTGGCTCCGTTCATTCCATATCCGCAAACTGTGCATTGTACAACCTGGCATACTCGCCATTTCTTTGCAGAAGCTCTTCGTGCGTGCCGCTTTCCACGATATCGCCATGCTGCATCACCAAAATGAGATCGGCGTTGACAATGGTCGAAAGCCGATGCGCGATCACAAAGCTCGTTCTTTCCCTCATGACCACATCCATCGCGTTCTGAAGACGTTTTTCCAGCCGCGTATCGACCGAACTGGTCGCCTCATCCAGGATCAGGATCTTCGGATCTTTGACAAGAGCCCGCGCAATCGTGAGCAGCTGCTTCTCGCCCTGGGAAATATTCGTGCCTCCCTCATTCACAAGCGAATCATATCCTTTCGATAAAGTCCGGATATAGTGATGAACGTTGGCATCCCGGGCCGCCTGCACGATCTCGCTGCGCAGCGCATCATGCCGCCCGTATTTTAAATTGTTCTCGATCGAATCTTCGAACAGCCATGTATCCTGCAGCACGAGACCGAACAAATTTCTCAGATCGCCATACGACATATCCCGTATATCTCTTCCGTTGATCCGGATGCTGCCGCCCTTGATCTCATAAAAGCGCAGCAGCAGATTTGTCAGCGTCGTCTTCCCTGCTCCGGTCGGCCCTACGATCGCGATCGTCTGCCCTTTTTTTACATGAAGATCGACATCATGCATGAGCATGCTATCTCCATAACCAAACTGCACATGATCGAAATCGATCGTTTCGATCTCTTCATCAAACGGCTTTGTTTCTGCTTGCGGCATTTCTTCCAGATCAAGAAACGTGAACAGGCGGTTCATGGCAGAAAATGCCGACTGTACCTGGCTGGAAAGCTGCGAAAGCTGGGCGATCGGATCATTGATATTCCATATATAGCGGATAAACGCCTGCAGCTGCCCGAGCATCAGCGAACCGTTGAGCACATTCAGACAGCCGACCAGCGCACAGCATCCGATCGTAATGTATGTGACAAGCGAAGTCAGCGGATTGATCAGTCCGGACATGAACAGTGCCTTGAAGCCCGAACCGCGCATCGCCGCGTTTGCCTGTTCGAACTGTCCTTCCGCCTTTTTCTGCTGATCATAGATCACGATTTCATTAAACCCCGAGTACAGCTCGTTGACTGTCGCATTCAGGTTCGCGAGCGCCTGCTGCTGCTCGTCAAAAAGCACCTGGCTCTTTTTAACGATCCCGAAAGAAAGGAGCGCGATAAGCGGCAGTGCCACATAGACGATCAGCGTCATTTTCCAGCTGATCGAAAACATCATGATCGATACGAACGTAAATGTGCACACGGCACCGATCACCCGCGACAAAGTCTGCTGGAGGGCATTCGATACAGTTTCGGCATCATTCGTGATCCGCGAAAGCAGGTCGCCGGTCTGCTGCGCATCAAAATAGGAAACAGGAAGCCGGTTGATCTTTGTCTCGATCGCGTTGCGGATATCCTCCATCGTTTTCTGGATCGAATCTGTAAGCATGAAAGCGCTGATGAACTGGCTCGTGATCTTGCATAAATAAATGATACCGAGCATCCCTAAAATACGCAGGATGATATTCATCTGGATATGAGCGCCCGGCACATGCCTGGCCATTGCCGTCACATCGATCTGCAGCTGGGTCGTGATCATTCCTTCGACACTTGGCATGATCGCATAAATGACCTGCATCACGATCACAAGAAACAGGCCAACGAACAGTTTTGTCTTATGATGCTTCAGAAATTTCCATAGATGCCCCAGACATTGCTTAAATGTGAGCTTTTTTGGCATGATCGCGCACCTCCTGTTCGCTCATCTGGGAAAGAACGATCTCCCGATAGATCGCACACGTTTCGAACAGCTGGTCATGCGAACCATAGCCAACCATTTTCCCTTCGTCCAGCACGAGAATGTGATCGGAATCCAGGATCGTGGACACCCTTTGCGCCACCACGATCTGGATCGAATCCTTGCGCATCGGTTCGATCGCTTTTCTCAGTCTGGCATCCGTTTTGAAATCGAGCGCGCTGAACGAATCATCATATACATACAGACCGCTTTTCTTCAGCAGCGCTCTTGCGATCGAGATCCTCTGCTTCTGGCCTCCGGAAAGATTCGTCCCTTCTTCGGCAATTCGTTCGTTGAACTGATCCGGGCGCGCCATGATAAAATCATGGGCCTGCGCCAGCATCGCCGACTCGGCAATTTCGTCGATCGAAGGCTGATCGAGCCCGAACGCGATATTATCCCGGATCGTTCCGCTGAACATATGGGGCTTCTGGGACACAAAACCAAGACCATTCCGCACATCGGAAAGATCCAGCATCCGGATATCCTCTCCATTGATCAGGATCCTTCCTTTTGTCACATCATAGAAGCGTGCCAGCAGCTTGACCAGCGTGCTTTTTCCGGAACCTGTACTACCGATCACAGCCAGCTTTTCGCCCGTCCTTACAGAAAAAGAAATGTCCGACAGAACATTTTCCTCGCCGTCCGGATAAGAGAAATAAACATGATCGAACTGTACCTCGCTGATCCGCCCGATCTTTTTTGTTCCTGAAACGATCGTGCTCTGCGTATCGAGCACAGCCTGTATGCGCCGGGCCGACACATTGGCCCGCGGATACATCATAAACACCATACAGAAGACGAGGACGGACATCATCGCGTGAAACAAATATTCGATAAAAGCGACAACCTGTCCGATCTCGACCGTCTGGTTTCCGAGCATGCGCGCCGACATGAAATAAATGATGAGCGTCGCGATATTCATGACAAAGAAAAAGAGCGGATCGGAGATCGACATCAGCTTGAACAGTTTCGTCGTACGGGACGTGTACCACGCATTTTCCTTTTCGAACCGCTTTTGTTCATACCCTTCATTGTTGAACGAACGGATCACCCGGATCCCCGAAAGATCTTCTCTCAGGATCCGGTTCATCGTATCGAGCGATTTCTGCTGGCTTTCCGAAAGCGGCGCCGAATATTTTGCGAAAAGGATCACACCAAGGATGATGACCGGAATGGTCGCGAATACGACTGTTGCCAGCCGCAGCGAAGTAAGCGTGACCAGGCATATGCTCACGACGATCATGACCGGCGCCATCATGGCACTGCGGAGCACAGTCTGCAGGAACACCATGATCTGATAGGCATCATTGTTCGTGCGCGTGATCATGCTGGCCACACCGAACTTTTCCATTTCCGCGTGCGAAAAGCGCATCGCATGCGCGAATACGGCTTTGCGGATATCATACGTCACATTGGTGCTGATCCGCGTCGAACAGTACGCCAGCAGGCTCGTTCCGCACACACCCAGCACCGAAATCAGGACGACCACAAAAAAGAGCCGGTACAGGATGTCCGGATCACTGCCGTTGATCCCCTGGTCGATCATCTGCGCGATGATCGTAGGGATGCCCAGCTCGGCCAGCGCAAAACCGAAAACAGAAACAAAATCAAAAATAAGGAGTTTTCTATATTCTTTCGTAAAATTCCATATCAGTCTCATGATCTCCTCCAAAAAGAAAGGGACAATCGCTTGTCCCTAATCGTTGATAAGTATTAGTCCACTACGCTTTTTACGTAGTCGAGAACTTCTTCCGCCGTATCCTTGTTCAGGCACTCAGCAGCCAGCTTTTTCATTTCCTCAAAGCTCAAGGAAGTAACGACCTTGCGCGCTTTCAGGATCTGCGTTGCCGACATGGAGAATTCATCCAGTCCAAGTCCTAACAAAATAGGTACTGCGTACGGTTCTCCGGCCATCGCACCGCACATGCCGACCCAGCGTCCATTCTTGTGCGCGCCCTGGATCGTCATATTGATCAGGCGCAGGATCGAAGGGTTGTATGGCTGATACAGATACGATACGTTTTCCGACATACGGTCAGCCGCCATCGAGTACTGGATCAGATCGTTCGTACCGATCGAGAAGAAGTCCGCATATTTGGAGAATTCATCTGCCAGCACAGCCGCAGCAGGAATTTCCACCATCATTCCGACCTGGATATCATCCGCAACCTGTACGCCTTCGCTGATCAGCTCCGCCTTGACATCCTCATAGATCGCTTTTGCCTGTCTGAATTCATTGATCGTAGCGATCATCGGGAACATGATGCACAGTTTTCCATACACCGACGCACGGCACAGCGCACGCAGCTGGGTACGGAAAATATCCTGTTCTTTCAGACAAAGACGGATCGCACGGTAACCGAGGAACGGATTCATTTCCTCAGGGAACGTATAGTAGGAAAGCTTCTTGTCGCCGCCGATATCGAGCGTACGAACAACGACCTTTTTCCCATCCATGCCTTCAAGAACCTGTTTGTAGGCTTCAAACTGCTCTTCTTCTGTCGGGAAGTGATCGTTATCCATATACAGGAATTCCGTACGGAACAGGCCGACACCTTCGCCGCCGTTTTTCAGTACGCCTTCCACATCCTTGAAGCCGCCGATATTTCCGGCCAGCTCGACTTCATGACCATCGGTCGTGATCGATTTCGCGCTGACAAGAACTTTCAGCGCTTCTTTTTCCTCGGCATATGCTTTCGCTTTTGCTTCGAGTTCTTTTACTTTATCTTCATCAGGGTTTACATATACATAACCATCGAGTGCATCGAGCCCGATCACATCACCGGTCTTCACCGCTTCGAGAACGCCTGAGCAGCCCACGACAGCCGGGATCTCGAGCGAGTTGGCCATGATTGCTGAATGCGATGTCTTGCCGCCGATCGCTGTCGCGAAACCTTTTACCCATTCGTTGAGCTGTGCTGTATCGCTAGGCGTCAGATCATGCGCAACGATTACTGTCGGCTCGTCGATCGCGGTCAGATCAGGGATCTGCAGACCGAGCAGATTGCATTTGAGACGGAACGTGACGTCTTTGATGTCGGCCGCTCTTTCACGGAAATAATCGTTATCCATCGCTTCGAACATCGCGATCATCTGGCTGGCGATCGTATCCGCCGCATACTCGGCATTAACTTTATCGTTTTCGATCATCGATTTGATCTGAGAAGCGAATTCCGGGTCCTGGGCCATCATCAGGTGAGCGTCGAACACAGCAAGTTCTTCTTCGCTTAAACGTTTTGCGGCCCGCTCTTTAACACCTTCGATATCTTTGATCGTTTTTTCCAAGGCATTATTGAATTTTTCGATTTCCTCTGCAGGAACCCCATCTTTTTTCTCAATCACAACTACCGGCGCTTCCAGCTTATACGCCTTCGCGACACTGACACCGGCACTTGCGGCTATCCCTTTTAGCATCTTTATTCCTCCTATTTTTCAAGCGCTTTCAAACGCTTTTATTTAGGATAATTTTAGCACCTTTTCACAATGTGCACAATCGTAAATAAAACCAAAAAAGGAAGTCGCGGACGATACCGCGCTTCCCTGCATAGGATATATCGTATTTTCCGTTACGCTTTGACCTTGGCCGGACGGATCGAATAGACCGGGATCGCCTTGGTGAGCGCGAGCGCGCAAAGCGAAGCAAGGATCAGCTCGAACAGGCCGTTGGTCACCACCGTATAAGCCATGACCCCGATCAGCGCGTTCTGAGCGATGCCGACCGCGCTCGAATAATCGGCCCCAAAGCAGATCACGATCAGACCAAGCACCATGATCGTATGGCACAAGGTCGCGATCCCGGCCGTCAGTGCCGCGCTCGTCCAGGTTTTCATCTTTCTTGAGAACAGCTGGAACAGCAGGCCCGAGATCACGCCAAGCAGCACGCGCGGAACGATCGCAATGACCAGCGACATAAAATTGCCGCTCATCCCGCCGATCGTAACGAACGGCGAGAACACGAAGCTCGTGATGCCCGGCGTCATGGTCGCATTGATCACCGAAGTGATGCCGAAGATCAGGCCAAGTGCCGCACCGTATCCCGTCCCCAGGAATATGGCCGCCAGGATGACCGGAATGTGCATGAGCGTGGCGCTGATCGGTCCGATCCGCAAGTAGCCGAACGGCGTCATCAGCAGCATCATCTCGATGGCGATGAACAAAGCGAACAGCGTCATCTTTTTCAGATTTTGTGATTTTTTCATGTGTACCTCCTACTCTCGCTCCTAAGGATGCGATGTAATAAAAAAATCTTTGATATGACCGTTTGATGAAATATGTGTAGAAATCACATTTTCGCAGTCACTCGTTCAGTATAGAAAGCCCATCGCAAAAAATCAAGTCAAATCGTCCCCTTTTATTTCCTTGTTTGTTTCCTGTTTTGATACGCTTCATTCCCCGTCTTTGAACAAAGCCGTAAAATACCGCCCGAATTTGCGGTATTTGACCTCTCCTACCCCGCTGATCGCCAGCATCTCGCCTTTCGTGTGCGGACGCTGCTGCGCCATTTCATGCAAAGTGCGGTCCGTAAAGATCGCATAAGGCGGAACCCGGTATTTTCTGGAAAGCCGCAAACGCACAGCACGAAGCTGTTCGAACACTTCGTCATCCTGGGCATCCGGCTCCTTTCCTTTTTTATACTGACGCATCGTCAGGCTGGATGGATGCGCGAAGAACCGCGATCCTTTTGGCGTGATCCGCAGCACAAGGTATGTATCGGCCGTCGTTTCCACAAGACCGTCCTGGATCATGAAACGCAGGATATCCTGCAGCTGACGCATCGTCAGGCCCGACAAGCTGCCGTAAAACGCGCTTTGATCCAGGCCATACTGCCCGATCCTGGCCGACCGGCTTCCCTTGAGCAGGGACAGGACGATCGTGGCCCCGAACTTCTGCCGCACGCTCTTGATCGCGCCAAGGATCGTGTGGACACTTTCTGAAATTTCGATCAGCTCGTATTCATGCATACAGTTGGAGCATGCGCCGCACTGTTCAGGCGAATCCTCGCCAAAATAGGTCAGGATGGTGTGCCGCAGGCATGCCTGCGTCAAAGCGTATCCTTTCATGGCTTCCAGGCGGCGCCAGTCCTTGGCAATCCGTTCTTTACGCTGCGTTTCACCGATATCCCCGAAATCCTGGTTCTCGAGCAGGAACTGGAGCACACGCTCATCCGCCGCTTTGTAAAATAAGATACATTCGGCACTTTGGCCGTCGCGGCCGGCACGCCCCGCCTCCTGATAGTAGTTTTCCAGCGAAGACGGCATGGAATAATGAATGACATACCGTACATCGGGTTTATCGATCCCCATGCCGAACGCATTGGTCGCCACCATGACCGGACAGCGGTCGAAGATGAAATCCTCCTGGTTTGCGTTTCGTTCCTCGTCCGAAAGACCCGCATGATAGCGGGTGGCACGGATGCCGGCAGCACACAGCTTTTCGCACAGTTCCTCGACATCCTTTCGCCGTATGCAGTAAATGATCCCGCTCTGCCCGCTACGCTGGCGGACGAGCTCGAGAAGGCGCAAAAAGGAATTAGCCGGATACTCTACCGAGAAAAACAGATTCTTCCGGTCATACCCGGTCTTGACGATATAAGGCGAACGCATTCCTAAAAGCCCGATCATATCCTCTTCGACCTGTTTCGTGGCTGTGGCAGTAAACGCACAGAAGCGCCACTGTCCCGAATACTTCTGCATGAACTCGCGGATCTTTAAATAACTGGGGCGAAAATTCTGGCCCCACTGCGATACGCAATGGGCTTCGTCGACTGCGACCATCGCGATCCTGGCCTGCTGGACAAAACGGAGGAACGATTCGCTTTCCAGCCGTTCGGGCGCGACATAGATGATCCTGTATTCGCCCTGTGCGGCCAGCATAAGCGCTTTGCGGTACTGGCCCGGAGTCAAGGTGCTGTTCAGATAGGCGGCCCGGATCCCGTTCTGATTAAGAGAGCGTACCTGGTCTTTCATGAGCGAAATAAGCGGAGAAATGACCAGCGTGATGCCTTCGAGCATGAGCGCGGGGATCTGGTAGCAGATGCTTTTGCCTGCGCCCGTCGGCATGATGGCGATCGTATCGCGCCCCTGCATGATCGCATCGATGATCTCCTCCTGCCCCGGCCGGAACGTATCGTAGCCGAACTGTTTTTTTAAAATTTCGTATTTCATTTTTTCATTATACCAAAAAAAAGACCTGATCACTGATCAGGATCTTTGAACTGCAGCCGGTAATAGTTGGCATAAATTCCATTTTTCGCAAGAAGCGTTTCGTGGGTCCCTCTTTCCTTGATGCCTTCGTCATCGATCACGATGATCTCGTCAGCATTTTTGATCGTGCTCAGCCGGTGGGCGATCGTGATGCATGTGCGGTTCCTGGCCAGTTCATCGAGCGCATTCTGGATGACCCGTTCGCTTTCGTTGTCGAGCGCGCTGGTCGCCTCGTCAAGAATGAGGATCTTCGGATCTTTCAAAAAGACGCGGGCAATGGATATGCGCTGTTTCTGGCCTCCCGAAAGACGGGTGCCCCGCTCTCCGACATAGGAATCATAGCCGTCCGGAAGGGTCATGATAAAATCGTGGATATTCGCTTTTCTTGCCGCTTCGGCGATTTCCTCGTCGGTCGCGTCTTCTTTTCCGTAACCGATATTCTCCCGGATCGTTCCGCCAAACAGGTATACGTCCTGCTGCACGAGTCCGATCGCTTTCCGCAGCGAATGCACGGTCACATCCTTGATGTTCTGCCCGTCGATCCGGATCGCTCCCGAAGAAACATCGTAAAAGCGCGGGATCAAGGAACACAACGTCGTTTTTCCGCCGCCGCTCGGGCCGACCAGGGCGACCTTTTTCCCTGCCGGAATATGGATATCGACATGGTCGAGCACCGTTTCGTTGTTTTCATACGAAAAGCTCACATCTTCAAAATCGATCATGCCCTTCACATGATCAAGAGGTTTCGCGTCCGGTGCCTCCTTGATTTCAGGGATCTCGTCAATGACTTCCTCGAACCGCTTGAAGCCGGAAAAGCCTTTCTGGAACATTTCAGTGAATTCGATCAGGATCTCAAGAGGCGCGACATATACATTGATATACAGGGCGAATGTGGCCAGCTGGATCGCGCTCATCTGTCCCTGGGCGATCAGGAAACCTCCGCACACGATGACAGTGACATAAAGCAGGCCCTGCAGAAAGCTTGTCCCGCCGTAATACCAGCCCATGACCATATAGTTGTCGATCTTGCTGTCAAGATAGCGCTGATTGGAATGACCGAACTTTTGCCGCTCGCGTTCTTCATTGGCAAAGGATTTCACGACCCGGATACCTGCCAGCGAATCCTGCAGGGACGCATTCACTTCGCCGATCTTTTTCCGATTGTCCATGAATACTTGTTTCATGCGTTTGTTCTGATTCATGGAGAAAACGAACAGGAATACGGTAATGATCAAGAGCGCAAAGGCCAGCTTCCAGTTGATGACGAACATGATCACGAAGCTGCCAAGCACTTTGACGAGCGAAATGAACAGGTTCTCCGGACCGTGATGGGCGAACTCGCTGATATCGAACAGATCGCTTGTCACGCGCGACATCATGACCCCCGTATTATGGGTGTCGTAATACGAAAAAGACAGCTTCTGATACTGCTCGAAAAGATCTTTGCGCATATCGCTTTCCATCCGCGCGCCCATGATATGTCCCTGAGCGCTGACATAATAACGGCACAGGCTGCGGACCGCGTACATGAGCACAAGTCCTGCCGCGACAAAAAGCAGCGTATGTTTCAGGCTGTCCGTATCCTTGACAAATACTTGCGTGGAGCAGAAATCAAGGATAAGAGGAAACAGGATATCGATGATCGATATGATGCTTGCGCAGAGCAGGTCGACAAAAAATACGAACCGGTACGGTTTGTAGTAGGAAATAAAATGCTTTATGGTTCTCATAATTCACCTCGTTTTCAATTATACCTGATTTCTCAAAGAAGGATATACTGCCTGCTGCAGAAAGATTTGCCTGAAAATACTGGCCGGATCTGTTTTGAACTGTGCAGAAGTTACAGTGGCGCAACCATTGTGACAAATGGTAGAATAAATCAAAAGGGGTATTTGTTTATGGAAGAGATTTTGGAAACGAAACGGCTGTACGAAGTAAGGATCGATCAGAAAATACGTTACCTGTTTCTGACACGGTACGGGCGATACGGTGTGCTCTACAAAAAAAACGGATCACGTTTCAAAAAGGAAAAAGAGATCGAAATGGTGCACAACACATTTCCGTTTTACGAAGTATGGGTGCAGCTGATCCGTGATCACACGTTCAAAAAGAATCCGTCTGTCGCGATCGGACCGGCCTTGCCCGCAGATCACGACTGCTTTATCACGGATATGGAGCGCAGGAAGAAAAGCTCGATCCGCAGCGGCATGCTGGTCGGATACGGTCTTGAACTGCTCGCCTGTCTGATAGGCGCCTTTTTATTATGGTATGTTCCATGGGCACTGAAACAGCAGTTTATCTTGTCGTTCCTCATTGCTCTGGCCGGACTGATCATCATGCCCGCCATGTTTTTCGTGCTCGGCTTTTTATCGATCCGTCTCATGAGACGCTGGCGTGCGCAAAACGCCTACGATGTGCTGTACAGTTCCGAGGAACAGACCAGAAGAGAGATCAATCAGATCATCAAGGATACCTTCGGGATCGATCCCGATGATTTCGACGAATGAAAACAGCGAAGAACCGTCTGTCCGGCTTCTTCGCTGTTTTTGTTTTTGTGGAATTATGATTATTCTTTGTTCAGATCGTCTTTGAGCTCCTCGATCTTTTCATGCGCTTTTTCACGCGCTTCCTTCATTTCGCCGCGCATATCCTCTTTTACTTCCTCGTATTTTTCTTTTGCGGCTTCTTTCAGATCCCTGAATTGTTCGCGGTCCTCTTTTTTAAGTTCCTTTTTTGCTTCCCTGGCCGCCTTGACATCGTCTTTGGCCAGTTTTACTTCCGCGTCCTTTTCAGCTTTTGCGGCATCGATTTCCGCTTTGCGGTCGTCTTTCTTTTCGTCCCGCGTATCTTTACGCACCTCGCGCACTTCTTCGCGGTCTTCTTTTTTGATTTCGCGTTCCGCTTCTTTTGCCGCTTTCACGCCTTCGCGGGCCAGTTCGATTTCGGCTTTTTTCTCATCGCGGCCGGCTTTGATGGCTTCGCGCTTTTCCTCTCTGCCTTCCTTATCCAGGTCGCGGGCTGCGTCAAGCGCTTCCTTTTCATCCTCGCGGACTTCTTTTATATCGTTTTTGTATTCATCATATTTCATAATGACATACCTCCTCTAATACTTATCATTGTAGTAACTAGAAGAGGAAATATCTATTGATGTGATCCCGCAGCAGGCAGTGTGTCCGGTTCGCTGAGCGAATGCCATGATTTGAACACAACATTGCTTTTGGGATCCGCATACGCTTCTTCAAAGTATTCATAAAATTCGCCTGGTGTCACGATCCCTTTGCTTCCGTGTATGGCCGGATCGACCTGATTCAGGATATCAGCCGCAAACAACGAGCAGTTCGTGCCCAGGATCCAGTACGTTTTCCACTGGCCGCTTCTGAATTTGTAAAAGCGGCATCGTGTGCGGTACCACAAGCGGCTTGCATAATCGGTTTCATACTGCGAAAACGGGATGGCCGGATCTTTTTTCAGCGCCTTTTCATAAGGCGCCTCCCACTCGATGGTTCCTGCCATGATCTCTTCAAGCGTGTTTTCGAGCAGACGGATCTGCTCTTCATTCAGTTTCAGTCCGTATTCGAACATCGTGACATGCTCATACGTGCACGTATTGGCGATATACTGCTCGATCGGGCACACAAAGAGGATCCCCGGACCAATGGAGCGGAACAGTTTTTCGTTCGCCGTATCGTAATTGCCGTAGGAATAGATCATTCCTTTATAAGCCAGGGTCATATGTCCGAACATATGCACGCCCGAAAGTCCGGTATGAACAAAGACCCGCAGATTGGCTTCGTTTTTCTCGTCTTTCCCTTCCACAAGGACCGGATCCATCTTTCCGTTGGTGTGACTGGCCATTTCCAGCACAAAGAACGGCAGGATGGCGACAAAAGCGACCGGAAGCGAGCTCCAGTAGCGGAACGTATAATACCGGCTGCTCTGCGGATGCGTGAACGATGTCATTTCAAAATACAGCTGCGCAGCCTGCACGATCAGATACAGCCCGACAATATACTGAATGTATTTCAGAGAATCCATGCCGTGGCTGAATGTGGCGAAAAAAAGCAGACTGTATACGACAAAGCGAAGCAGATCATACCACCACGTATCGGAACGGTCCTTGATATCGAGAACGCTCTGGATCGCAAAAGCAATCGAATTGACAAGCAGATAGAGCGCGAAGACGGTGACGATCACGATTTCGCCTGACTGGCGGTGCAGCCACAAGAACACGGTCACGGCACTGAGGACGAGCGCCTCGAAATAGACAGTTCCCCTCTTTTTCAAAAAAGCTTCGTACCATACGAACACGGTAGATAGCGTACAGATCGCAGCGCACACATACAAAAAGATGTCGGCATTGAACTGGGGCATGATCAGACAGGTCAGACCTGTGAAAACAAAGAGGATGATCCCGGCGACCGCAATGCACTTCTTAAGCTTTGCGGTATTTTTTACGGATATTTTTGTGATACATTTCATAGGTCTAGTGTATCAAATTCCGTTTTTTTGTGGTAACACGAAGCTTTTCTGCCTGCTTCTACAATGCGAGTTCCAGAAAGATCGAATTGCCCATCGGACTGTTGTTGTAGGGGGGAATACGAACAAATCCTCTTGATTCATAGAGTCGGACGGCACTTTCCAGGAATGGAAGGGTATCGAGCCCCATCAATGAAAATCCGCTTTTTCGGGCGTGATCGATCAGCCGGTCCACGAGCCGGCTTCCAAGATGTTCATTACGGTATGCCGGACGCACGTAGAGCCGCTTCATTTCGCAGCATTTCTCATCCAGCCGGATCATGGCAATGCATGCAGCCGGCTTTTTGCCGACATACGCAATGTATACGCATCCTTTTGGCTCTTTATACTTTTTATCCAGACAGGCCAGTTCGTCTTCGTAATTCTGCAGTTCCAGATACGCCTGGAACGAAAGGTCATGTTATTCTTCGAACAAGGCACGCACATCTTCGGGATGATCCAGTCCGGGCACGATCTGGACTTCATTCAGGATCTTTTTCATCCTCTGCTCGATCCGGTCGAGATCGGCCGCCGCTTTTTGAGGATCGGTATACAAATGAGAAAAGAAGGCTTCCAGATCCTGTTCGAAATGTTCAGGGACGACGGCCAGCTTTTTTGCTTCCTGCACCATCCGCTTTTCGCCTGGATGAGTCGTTTTATTGAGGGCGAACAGCAGATCGAAATACGTTTCCATAAAGCCGGCTGCCCGATGGTTCATGGCTGGCAGATCCTTGCGTCCGATCGCTTTTCTGAGCTGATCGGCATAGTTTGGCAGGCCGTCGAACAAAAGCGCCTGGTGCCTTTTTATGATATTCTTCTTCAGCTCTTCCGGATACGGGATGTCGTATTTTTGTTTCAGCTGCGTCAGACGGCCGCTGCGGTCAAAGAGGATCTTAGTATTGAGCAGATTGTTCCACATACATGTCGTGTAGGCATTGTATGGCTGATGGCCCGTTACGACCGGTTCGAGAGTGCGGTCGAAATCCCCGATCCTGCGGTACAGGATATCGATCGGGATCCCGTCCTTGAAAATGCCGTCATCCTCCCTTTCCCAGAACATATTATCGTATTCCATAATCCTGAACAGTCCGTCGAACAGCTGCTTGCGTATTTCCAATGGCATCTCCTCGGTCACATACACATACAGATCATAATCGGAATGAATATCAGCTTTCCCGGTGGCACGCGATCCTCCCAGACCAATGGCTTCGACCGGATCACACCCGATCAATCGTTCGACCAGGGTATCGAAACATGCATTTTCTTTCATAAAACATTCTCCTTTTAACAAAAATTATAGCATTTTACGTATCTTTCTTTGAAAAATTTGACATTCCTTTCCATATCAACGAATATATAGTCAGGAGGTATGTTATGCATTCCTTATACATTGAGCAAAAAATGTTTTCTCTCTGGGGAACGTATGATGTATATGACGAGGAAGGACGGATCGCCTATAAGGTGAAGGGGTCGCCTTCTTTGACCCGTACCTTGACCGTTTTTGACGCAGAAGACAACGAAGCCGGAACGATCCATCAGGTTTTGATGAGCTTGCTTCCAACTTTTGAAATCATGCGTCACAAAGAAAAGATCGGTACTATTCAAAAGAAGCTGTCATTTCTTCATCCAAAGCTCATCATGCACTATCTGGACTGGCACGCCGAAGGCAACATCTGGGGCTGGGATTATACCGTATATGACGGTGCCGGTCAAACGGTCGGGACGATCCAGACCAAGATCTGGCATCTGACCGATCAGTTTTCGATCGAATACGTCAAAGAACGCGATGCGCTTCCTTTGCTCATGCTTGTCCTGGCTATTGACGCGATCCAGGATGCTGGCCAGCACGGATGAGTCATTGGTTATACCAATGATATGGTTCTGAGCAATATTATTGATTAAACAGTAAATTTATCGATTTAAACTACTTTTCAAGAGAAGCGGTACTCATTATAATATGGGCGGGACATAAGTCCTGCATGTGTATCGCTGCACGAGGTGCGATCGATAAGTGCTCGTGTTCAAATGTGAGCCGCTGCACGAGAGGCGGCTAATAAATGCTCGTGGTCACATGTAGAGCTTCTTAATGAAGCTCTTCCAGGAGATTTACCGATGTTAGTGGAAGAGAAACATTTTTATTTCATTAAGGATTCGTATTTTCGGGATTTTCCGGAAGCGGGTCTGATGCCAAATAAGATCATCGTGAATAATGCGGTGCATGATCGCCCTGCATATTTTGCGCTGCGCGATTCTTCCGATCCAAGGATCTTATGGCTCATCCCTATCTCTTCCAAAATATCTAAATATAAACGAATTGAAGAAGAGAAAAAGAGGAAATTCGGGCGATGCGATACGATCGTGTTCGGAGACATTCTCGGGCATGAATGTGCCTTCCTTATCCAGAACATGTGTCCAATCACCAACAAGTACATAGCGAATGAATATCTGGATCACGATCATTATCCGGTACGGATCCCGTATCGTCTCGAGCAGATCATTTCGAAAAAGGTTCGCAGGATCCTCGTTCTTGAAGGACAGGGCAAACGGATCACGTTTCCGGATATTATCAAGATCAAAAACGAAATTCTCGCAAAAGAATAAAGCAGACCATCTCATGTACGGTCTGCTTTTTGTCTGATCGGTGCGGCTTCGCTCGTCAGATGCTGTTCCATTTTTCTATATAAGCCAAGCATGCGTCCGCACAGCAGCGCGGAAATGAGCGTCCCTGCCCCGATCCCGATGATTCCGCCGGAAAACACGAGACCGATGAGGAGCGAAACGCTCATCATGGAAAGATCGAGCATATTTTTCATCTGTCCTATTTCCTTGTTCATCTTTTGCGCGCACGCTTTCGTGAGCCCTTCCACCGGATTATAGACGATATCTGCTTTTAAAAACAAATGGATCCCAAGAGCGGTCAGGCTGATCGCGATCAGAAGGACAATCATCTGTGCACCCAGTGTATGTGGCTCCACCTGCAGCGCCCGGTCATACAGATCGGTAAGCCATCCGAAAAGGATCGAAAACGGGATCTGCATCGCGATCGCTATCGTGATCTTTTTCAGCAGAACGATCTGAATGCCGACAAAGATCAAATACAGGATCGAGCTTGCTGTACCGAAAGATACCGGAAAAAGCCGGCTTGCTACATAGTTTACGCTCGATACGGCCGCGCAGCCCAATCCTGTTTTCGTATTCAGCACGATTCCTGCTGCCAGAATATTGACACCTAAGATCCAGATGATCACTCTTTTCAAATTCATTGCTGTCCCCTCCTGTTTTTCCATCCCTATCTTAATCCTTTTTATTATTCCTATAAAATATCGTTTTATTATGGTACGATTCCATAGAGGAATAATAAGATGAATCTGAAACAGCTTGAATACTTTGTCGATCTGATCGAACATGAAATGAACCTGACCCGCTGCGCACAGCGCTTTTTCATATCGCAGAGCGCTGTGACCAAGCAGCTTTGTTCTCTGGAAGAAGAGCTTGGCATCCCGTTATTTGACCGCACGAAGCACCGGCTTTTTCTCACATACGACGGACGATCTTTTTATCCGTATGCAAAAAAGATCCTGGATGCGCATAAAGAGGCGCTTGATCATGTGCAGCTGCTCAAAAACGGTCTGTCCGGAAACCTGCGCCTAGGAATGATCCTGCGCAGCGACATGAAGATGGTGCTTCCTCTTCTTTCTGCCTTTCACGCACGGTATCCGGATATCGAGATCAGTGTTTACTCCGCCACCCACAAACAGCTGATGGACGATCTGGAAAAAAACCGGTGCGATATCATTCTGGCCCTGCAGCATCCTGAAGGCAGCGGTTATATTTGTGCTCCGATCGCCCGTTATCCTCTGATCGTTCTTGTGAGCACTTCCGATCCTCTTTCTGTACGGGAATCGGTCCACGAGCACGATCTGAATCACATCCTGTTCGATACGCGGATCAATGATGAAACGCGTTCCGGCCTTCTTGTGGACGACTGTATTGCCAAGATCGCCTGCGGACAAGGACAAGCCATCTATCACTCTTTTGTCTATGACGAGTCGATGAGCGAATGGATCAAAAGCATTCCGCTTGCCCCATATCAGACTTCTTCGATATATTTAATCGCGAGGAGAAATTACAGTACGTCCCAGGCAAAGCTTCTTATGCGCTTCGCACAGCACGCTTATTGCGATTGATATGAGTATTATGATACATTTTTTCATGATACTCTTTATATTTTAATGCGAAATGTCATTTATTACGCCGTAAAAATGTGTTAAAATAATGTCGAAGAAAGCTTTACCGAGGTAAACCCCATTATGAAGAAGAAAGATACGAAAACACGAATCGTTGAAACAGCCTATTCCCTGTTTCATCAATACAATTACCAGTCGGTTACGGTCATGGATATATGCAATGCATGCCAGATCACGAAACCGACCTTTTACAAATACATTGATTCAAAGGATTCCCTGCTTGAGTATTATTTCCGCGAAATGACTAACGAGCTTCCGAGCGGATGGTTCGAAGTGGATGAATCAAAAAACTGCTACGATCAGCTTCTGGAAAAATTCGAATACTACTATCACAATATCGACGGAATGGGATTTAAGCTGTACCGGGAAGTCATCATCTCGAATTTCAAGGAAGAGCTCGGATCGTATAGAGATTCCAGGGAATTCAATCAGTGCATCGAAAATCTGATCTGTATCGCGCAGAAGAAAGGGGAGATCCGGAATCAGTCGGATCCTCATCGTCTTATGAGCGCGATGATGGCATTATCGGTCGGGACTGGAGGCTACCGGTGCATGCTCGAAAGCGAAGAGAGCTTTTTTGAATTTTTCAGAAAAGGAATAGAAGCGTTGCTCGAACCAGTCAGGGAGGAAGTCTGTGCCAGTACGTGAAAATAAAAAGAACCTGATCCTTGAAGTGTCGCTCCGGCTGTTTCAGGAAAGAGGCTATGAAGGGGTTTCCCTGCTGGAGATCTGCAGGGAATGCGGCATCACAAAGCCGACGTTTTATCGCTATATTTCTTCAAAGGAACAGCTGCTTCGCTATTATTTCAGAGGATCGGTCGCCGATGTGCTGAATGCGATGAACAAGTGCGATCCTGAAAACCACTGGGAACGGCTTTTTATCGGACTGACCTATACGATGGAACAAAACACAAAGCTTGGCTGGGATCTGTACAGCCGCTACTGGATCCTGAATATGAGCGAAGCATCCGACATCCTTCCCTATGAAAGCGAGGTCCGCAATGCCACGGTCAGCGAGATCCGCAAAGCGCAGGAAACCGGACAGATCAGAAATCAGTCCGATCCGGAACAGCTTTATGTGCTGTGCCGCAACATCGAGCTTGGTTTCATCATGAAGTGGTGCATGTCCAGAGCTGTCTTTGATCTTGTGCATCACTGCCGCGAAGACATCGAAGCCGCCCTTCAGGTCGATCACGAAAAAATAAGACAGGATCTTCTTGACTGATCCTGTCTTTTTGCATGCACTCTTTTATTTTTCGGCCTTGGCCTGTTCAATGATCCGTTTTGAGATATTTTCAGGAACCGGATCATAGCGGTCCATTTCGATCGTATAGGTACCCAGACCCTGTGTCATGGAACGAAGTTCTACCGAGTAGCGTGCCATTTCGCCCATCGGGACCTGCGCCTCGATGATCTGGTCGTTCTCATCCGGTGTCATGCCCATGATCGCGCCGCGCCGCTTGTTCAGATCACCTATGATCGTGCCCGTATATTCATCAGGGACCCGGATCGTCACGTTCATGATCGGCTCAAGAAGGATCGGATGACATTTTTCCATCGCATCCTTATAAGCTAAGCGCGCAGCCAGCTTGAAGGCCATTTCGCTCGAATCCACATCATGGTATTTTCCGTCAAGCAGAGTCGTCTTGACATTGACCATCTTGTAGTTGGCCAGCGTACCTTCTGCCGTACATTCTCTCAGGCCCGTTTCAACAGCCGGGAAGTACTGTTTCGGAACGGCGCCGCCAAATACTTTTTCCGCAAACACCATTTCCTCTTCTTCCGGATTTGGCGCAAACTCGACAAATACATGTCCGAACTGGCCATGTCCGCCGGACTGTTTTTTATGACGTCCTTCGCCTACAGCCGTCTTGGTGATCGTTTCGCGATAGGTGATCTTCGGATCGCTCAAGATGACATCGGCCTTGAATTTGTTTTTCAGCTTGTTCACGATCACATCCAGATGCTGATCCCCGATCCCGTACATCACGGTTTCCTTTGTTTCCTTGTTCTGCACGACCTTGAATGTCGGGTCTTCCTCCTGCAGCCTTGCCAGACCATTGCTCAGGCGGTCCTCGTCATTTTTTGTCTTCGGCGTTACGGCCTGGCCATACAGCGGTTTCGTAAAGACGATCGGATCGGCGATCAGCAGTTTGCCGCGGTCGCACAGCGTATCGTTCGTCTGCGTATTCTGCAGCTTGGTCAGCGCGCCGATATCTCCTGTAAACAGTTTTCCGGCAGCCGTCTGATGCTTTCCTTTAATGATAAAGATCTGGGACAGTTTTTCCGGTTTGCCGTTGTTGGCGTTCACGACGCTCGAATCCGATGCCAGCGTTCCCGAAAGCACCTTCACATAGGAAATCCGTCCGACAAACGGGTCCACGATCGTTTTGAACACCTGGGCAGTCAGGACCTCCTGCTCGGTCGTAAGCAGCTCGACCTTGACTCCATTCGGCGTAGTGGCTGTGTAGACCCCTTTTTCCGAATAGGTCGGGAAATAGGTAGCGATCAGATCCATCAGACGGCCGATGCCGCGCGATTCGATCGCAGAACCGGAAAAGACAGGAATGATCTCGCCGCTGCGTACGCCGATGCGCACGCCGCGCGTCAGCTCGGCATCCGTGAATTCCTCGCCCGAGAAGAATTTTTCCATCAGCTCGTCATCGCCCATAGCGACAGCTTCGGCGATCTGATCCTTGTACATCGACACTTCGTCCATCATGGATTCAGGGATCGGCTGGGCCACGGAATCCGAGGCTTTCGGTCCGTGATGATACCATGCCTTGTTTTTGAGGATATTGACCGTTCCGACATATACGCCGTTTTCAATGATCGGAACTTCGAACGGGATCACGCTCTTGCCGAATTCTTCGTGAAGGGCCGTATACGCCTTTTCGAAGGAAGTATTTTCCTCATCGAGCTTGTTGATGAAGAAGATGGTCGGCTTTTTCTGTGCAAAAGCATCTTTGAACGCCAGCCGTGTTCCCGGTTCGAGAGGATTTTTCGCATCCACGACGATCAGGACATTGTCTCCTACGCTTTCCCCGGCTTCTTTTTCGCCGATAAAGTCGAGATAGCCCGGCGTGTCGATAAAATTGATCTTGCAGTTATCCCATTCGATCGGCACGATCGAAGTGTATACGGACAGTCCGCGGCGGATCTCTTCCGCGTCAAAATCGATCAGCGAGCTTCCTTCGCTCGTTTTTCCGAAACGGTCCGTCGCATCGGTATAGTAAAGCATTGCTTCCAGAACAGAAGTTTTTCCGGCGCCGCTATGTCCAACGACACTGACGTTTCTGACTTCAGAACTCAAATAGTCTTTCATGATCATTTCCTCCTATCTCAAGATCGGCTCAAGCTGAGCTCTGCAATGCTCTCTGACATAATCCAGGGCCACATTGCCTTGTTTGTCTTCCATATCCTTGTCGGCTCCGAACGCAAGCAGCTTTTCGACAAGGGATGGATATCCGCCGTATGCAGCACGCATGAGCGCTGTGCATCCGTTATTATCAAATAAATTCACATCCGCATTTCTTTCCAGCAGCAAGGCGATCGTATCTCTCTTGAACGCGATGCACGCTTCCATCAAAGCGCTGCGTCCCGCCTCGTCCTGCGCGTTGATATCCGCTCCGGCATCCAGAAGCGTCTGCACGCAGCGGTCCTGTCCGAGCAGCGCGGCTCTCATGAGCGCTGTGCGGCCATTGTCGTCCCTGGCGTTGACATCCGCTCCGGCATCGATCAGCGCTTTGCAGATCGTCTTGTTTCCCTTTTTGGCAGCAGCCATCAATGCGGTCTTGCCTTTGTTGTCGCTCATATTGACATCCGCTCCATTATCGATCAATACCTGGACAACATCCTTGCGGTCCCGTTTTGCCGAACGCATCAGAGCCGTTCTTCCGTCGCCGTTCTGATAGTTGACATCCGCACCGGTCTTGATCTGAGCGCATACCATCGGGAAATCGCCGTTCGCGCAGGCATCCCAAAATACTTTGTTGAAATTCTGATCCATTGTATTATTCCTCCCTATACTGATCATTCATCAAATAAAAAACCGGAATGCATCCTTTTTTTCTCATCCCAGTTACTACCTCGCAAAAGAGGTGTCATATCGATTTGTTTTTCTTCCTACAGCATTGTTTCCTGTCATCGCAACCACCTCTTTCATTGATGTCTCTATTGTAACCGCTCCCATTTTTTCGTCAAATCATGCGCGAAGAAAGACAAATTTGAAACCAATTTAACCATTTTGAGCGAAAAGAATAAAATGAACGAAAAAAGAACAAATTATGCTACACTTATACCGCCAGGAAGGAGAAGAGATATGAGCATTAAGATTGTTTTTTTTGATATGGACGGTACCCTGGTGGACTACGGCAGCCCGATGCCTGCACCCGACACGATGCTTGCCCTGCGCCAGCTTGCCGACCAGGGAATAAAGATCGTCATCTCGACCGGACGCCCGCCTTATGTCGTTCCGCATTTTCCCGGGATCCACTGGAACGCTTCGATCACATTCAACGGAGCTCTTGTTCAGTCGGACCAGAAAGTGCTTTATGAAAACCCGATCGATCATGAAGATATCGAATCATTGTATGAATGGTGCCTGAAAAACGACAAACCCGTCCTTTTCGCCGGAAAAGAGGAAATGAGAGCCCCGTTTTATGATCCGGCGCTCGAGGAATATATGAACATTGCCAGCCAGCACTGCGATGTGATCGAAGAAGGACGCGACTTCCATGAATTCATCGATCAGCCGATCTACCAGGGGATGATCGCTGTGCCGGTTTCCGAAAAGAAAAAAGTGCTGGACGGTTTGAAAAGCGCCGACATGGTCGGCTGGTATCCGACGTCCGCCGACATCATTCCCTATGGAAATTCGAAAGGAACCGGTGTGAAAAAGATCCTTGAGCATTACGGCTTTTCCAAAGAGGAAGCGATGGCTTTCGGAGATGGCGACAACGATCTGCAGATGCTCGATGCGGTCGGTCTTCCGATCGCGATGGGCAACGCGACCCAGGCTGTAAAAGATGCCTGCATCTACACGACCCATAGTGTCAGCACAGACGGGATCCGTCATGCCCTGAAGCATTTCGGAGTGCTGCAATGATCAAGGCCGCTTTTTTCGATATCGACGGGACGATCCTGAAGATCCATGAAAACAGGATCTCCGGGCGCTGCGCCGCCGCCCTCAATACGCTGCAGGAAAACGGAACAAAGATCTTCCTGTCGACAGGCCGCCCTTTAGCGGCGGTCCCGGTCTTTGAGAATGTGCGCTTTGACGGGATCCTGTGTTTTAACGGACAGCTGTACTGCGAACACGGAAAAACCGTCTTTGAGCGTTCTCTTGATCCGCACGATGTAAACCAGATCATTGCCAACATTCATGCCCTGCCTGTCAAAAAAAGAATTGTTCTGTGCAATGCCGGCGGACTGGCGTGCGATACGCTCGATGACGATCTGATCCGTTATATGAACCATGCCATAGAGCCGGATCAAAAAGCGTTTTCGCAGAAGAAAAACGAAACGCTGTACCAGATCATCGTAGGCATGAACCACCGCGAACAGGAACAGATCCTCAAGAATACTTCCAGTTCCAAGATCGTCTACTGGTGCGAATACGGTCTGGACATCATTCCGAAAGAAGGCGGAAAAGATGAAGGCATGCGCAAGGTCGCGCGGCTGTACGACATCAGGCCGGACGAGACGATCGCGTTTGGCGACGGCCTGAACGATCTGCCGATGATCCGGGCTGCCGGGATCGGAGTGGCCATGGAAAACGGCTACGACGCCTTGAAGCAGGAGGCGGATTTCGTCACGAAAAGCGTCGAGGATGAAGGTGTGGAATTCGCGCTGAAACACTTCCATCTCATCTAAAAGATCCGGAGCAAATTGATGCTCCGGATCTTTCCTGTTTATATGATTAATGGTCTGTTTTCCTTTTCTTCGATGCCGGACGATCCCTGCCCGGCATCTTTTTTTCGAAAGGCATTTCTTTCGCTTTCCGGGTCGCATTTTGTTCGATCCCGAACGTAACCTGTCCTTTGGCAGCGTCGACATCGATGCACAAAACCTTGATCTTCTGGCCGATCTGGAACACTTTGCCGCTGTTCTCTCCAATCAGCGACATCGTCGCTTCATCGTAATTGTAATAATCATCCATGAGCGTATGCATCGGGACGAGTCCTTCGATCGTATTGTCGAGCTCGACAAAGAATCCGAAATTCATGACACTGATGATCGTGCCGATAAAGCTCTGCCCCACCTTTTTTTCCATGTACTGAGCCATTTTATAATCATTGACCGTGCGTTCCGCGTTCACGGCATCTTTTTCCTTTTCGGAAATATGGGCAGCCTGCACGCGGACTTTGTTCTGATCCTTGGCCAGCTGCCGCTTGTCGCTGTTTTTCTCGAAACAGTAGCGGCGAAGCATTCTGTGAACGACAAGATCCGAATAGCGGCGGATCGGCGACGTAAAGTGACAGTATTCATCGAGAGCGAGCCCGAAATGTCCGATACAGTCGGCATCGTAGCGGGCTTTCTGCATGGCCCGCAGCGCGACAAGAGAAAGCACTTCGTGTGCTGTTTCATCGTCGATCGAGCTGAGGAACTGTTCGATTTCCAGAGCGTTGACATCATTGATCGACACTTCGAACGGAACGTTGAATACGCGCGCGATCTGGTACAAGGTTTCCACTTTTTCCGGATCCGGTTTCTCATGGACACGATAAACGCCCGGAAATTTGTGCTGGTTGAGATAATTGGCCACGCAGACATTAGCCAGCACCATCGCCTCTTCGATCATCTGCTCGGCATAGCCGCGTTCCTTGACCGTCACATCGACCGGTTTTCCTTTTTTGTTCAAAGTGATCTTCGGCTCCTTGGTCGAAAAATTGATCGCTCCGCGCTTTTCGGTCTGTTTTTCAAGCTGTTTTGCCAGCTCTTCGAAATCAAGCAGCATTTCTTTGACATCCGCGTATTCCTTTTCGATCTGCGGATCGTGATCCATCAGCTGATTGACCTTGTTGTAGGTGCACCGGCGGTCCGAATGAATGACAGACGGCACGATATCATACTTTTTCACTTTGCCCGTCTTATCGATATCCATGACACAAGACAAGGTGAGCCGGTCCACGTCCGGGTTGAGCGAGCAGATGCCGTTGCTCAGTTCAAACGGAAGCATGGGCACGCAGCGGTCCACGACATACACGCTTGTTCCGCGCAGATACGCCTCCTGATCAAGCGGGCTGTTTTCCTTGACATAGTGGGACACGTCGGCGATATGCACATACAGACGATACCCGTCCTTTGTCTTTTCCACTGTGATGGCATCGTCAAAATCCTTTGAATCATCGCCATCGATCGTTACGGTCGGAAGGGCGCGAAAATCGCTGCGGCCTTCCAGTTCCTTTTCGGTCACATGATCGCTGACCTTTCTGACTTCTTCGATCACCGGTTCCGGAAATTCCTGACGGATCTCGTTTTCATACAGCAGGGCCGTGATATCTGTCCCTGCTTCATTGGCCGGTCCGATGATGCGGGCGATCCTCACTTCAAGAGGTCTTGTGTATTTCACGATCTCGACCACGGCTTTTACGTTATTGGAAAGCGAGAACTCCTTGATGTTTTTTACTTTGAATGTCGTGTGCAGATCGATATCCGAACGGAAACGCCAGCCTTCCTTGTCGCGGAAGAACGTGCCGGTCACATTTCTTATTCCGCGCGAAAAGATGTGCACGACATAGTTTCCCTGCGGTGTTTTTTTGACGAGGACCTCGTCCCGGTCGAACGCATCCTTGGCATTGGCTTTCGGGACATAGATCTTTCCTTCCGGGTTGATGATGGCGAGCTCGAACCGGGAGACGTCCTTGACCCGGCCGATCATATACTGATCATTGTCGATCCATACATACTGCATGTGATCGTTGTATATTTTCCGCTCGTCCTCGAGTTCCTGCAGGGCAGTCATCATTTCCTTGATCTGTTCTGTGTTCTGTACATGAAGACATTGCTCGATCTCCTTGAGCGAAAGCTTGTCTTTTTCTTTGAATAGTTCGATTAGTTCCTGGCGCATTGATTTCCTCCTGTCAAATTAAAAAGGGCTTTTTGGCCCCTTTTCGAATTATACGATTTGAAGTGCGATGACTAAAGCGAAGAACAAAATTCCGCACACTAAAGTCATTCGGCTGATTACCTTTTCCGGTCCGCGCTCTTTTGTGACGGCGAACAGGTTCAGGTCTCCGCTTCCGGTAAACGCGGAAGAAAGACCATCGGATTTTCCGCCCTGAAGCAATGTCAAAACAATAATGATTCCTGATAAGACCATTAATACTATATCTAATGTTTGTTCCATAGGTTTATTCACTCTTTCTAATTAACTTTCTTATTGTATCAGTATTTTTGTCATTATTCCACCCAGTGCCAGTCAAATTCCGACAAATTCCGGCCGATGTGATCGGGAACCGTTCCGATCCGGGGGATATCCTCGCGTTTATGAACGCCCGTTTCGACAAAAAACGTTTCTACACCGGTATTGTACCCTAAAGCAATATCTGTTTCCAAGTTATCGCCCACCAGAATGATATTTTCCTTGTCGAGCCCGAAATGTTCAAGACACAGTTCAAGGATCGGCGCATTCGGTTTTGCGATCTTCGGGCTTTCCTGGGAAGAGGCGTATTCGAACAGTTTGACGACCGAACCGTTTCCTACCTCGAAACCGTCTTCCCTGGCCAGGATACGGTCATCGTTGGTTCCGATCAGCTTCGCGCCACGCAGGGCATGGACGAGTTTTTCGGAATATGTGCGGTAGGTCATCTCCTTGTCCAGACCGATAAAGAGGAAATCCGGATCATTTTCGGTGATCTCGAATCCTTCTTCGGTCAGCGCCTCTTTCATACCGTTCTTTCCGACATAGCTCGCCTTGTTCCCGTCAAAATGTCTTCTGGCGTATTTTGCGCTGGCCATCGCCGAGTTAAAGAACAGATCGGGCGTGATGTGCTCATATCCCATTCCAATCATATGTTCGGCATTCTCCTTGCGCGTGCGCATCGAATTGTTTGTCAGAAAAATATACGGAACACCCTTTTCATGACACAGATCGACGAAATGCTTCGCGCTCTCAATGATCTGTGTATTGCGGTACATGGTTCCATCCAGATCCAGAACAACGGTTTTCATTACTCTTCGATCTTTTTGATGTCGCTGTACGGAATATCGGTCGGCGTTTCGCGATTGGCGAAAAGGACCATGACCGTCGCTTCTTCCTTGTCGTCGTTCATTTCCACGATCTCGCCTTCGGAATCTTCAAATCCGCCGCGCAGAATCTTCACCCGGTCGCCGACCTTGAAGTCGACTTCTGTCTTCTTCTCGAGCTTACCGAGCCGTGCAAGTACCGATTCGATTTCCTCCTGGGATACAGGGAACGGTTTCGCTCCCTTGCCGCTTGATCCGATAAATCCGGTAACGCCTGGCGTATTGCGCACGACATACCACGCTTCGTCGGTCATGATCATCTGAACGAGCACATAGCCGGAAAACAGGTTATGCGTCTTTTCGACTTTTTTATTGTTTTTGATTTCTGTAACCTTTTCCTCGGCGACGACGACCTGGAACAGCGAGTCCTCGAGCCCCATTGTCTTGATCCGCCGCTCAAGATTTTCCTTGACACGGTTCTCCTGTCCTGCGTATGTATTTACGACATACCATTCTTTTTTTAATTCTTCTGCCATATGATTGATTTTCTCCTTATTTCCTTATTCATTCCATATTATAACGTATTTCCCGAAAAACCACTAAGCATACAATTCATTCTCGCAAAAAGAGCGCGGGATGCGCTCTTTTAAAGTCCTACGATCCAGCTCACTAAGCTGGAGGAAGCCAGTTCGCACAAAAAGAAATAAACGCCGAACAATGCGGTAAAGGCAATGACCAGTCCGCTTGTCGACATCAGATTTCCAAATGTCGGCCACTGTACTTTTTTTAGTTCGGACCATACTCCTTTCGGGGAATAGGTCCATTCCTTTTTTTCTTTGCTCATAATCTTCCATTCCTTCTATTTTGTTTCTCTATGCAAAGTATGTCTGCCGCATTTCGGACAGAATTTTCTCATTTCAAGACGCTGCGTGCTCGTTTTTTTGTTTTTCGAGGTCGTATAGTTTCTCGAAAGACATTCCGTACAAGTCAAAGTAACTTTTTCAGCCATATTTTCACGCTCCTTACATCTGAATAATAATACAATTTTTTTCAGCTGTCTGTCAAATGCCTCTTTAACAGGCGCTCAAAACGCGCGCAGGTACGACGTATGGTCTTATAGCACTTTTTTGTCTTTTCGCAGATTTCCTTTTTTGAATAGCCCTGAAGAAGCAGTTCCACGATCTCCCGTTCCTTGTCGGAAAGATCAGGGCTTTGGGAAAGTTCCGCCACGCTCTCCCTGAGCAGAAAGGAATCCGGGGCTGCCGCTTTTTCATCCTTTACGATTTCATGAAGATATGTGCTGCCCGTCTCGCCGATCCGGCAGTCCAGGCTGATCGCTTTCTCTTCTTCATAGCGGATCCCTGTTTTCCTGCGCGCCTGGTCTGTCAGCCAGTTTTTCAAGGCCCGTTTATAATAGGAAATGAACGAGGTCTGCTGGTCTGTGCGGTAGCTCTGCAGACATTCGATCAAAATGAGATCGGCGCTTGATATAAATTCATCCAGTTCGTGTCTTGGAACGTGATTTCTTCCCGTCCAGCTTTTGTATTCATTGACGGCGATCGATCGTGAATAATGAAGAAGCTCGGGCAGAGCATCCTCGTCCTGAACAAAGTAGCGGTAGATCACTTCATTGATATTATCGGTCATTTTTTTTCGGCAGCGGATCACGCTGATTCATGATTTCATAAAGAAGCACGGCACAGGCTACCGAAGCATTGAGAGATGAAATGGAACCGGCCATAGGCAGCCTGACCATGTAGTCGCACTGCTTTTTTACTAACGGAGAGATGCCTTTTCCTTCCGAACCGATCACAAGAACGGTCGGCGCATCATACATTCCTTCCCTGTAGTCCCTGGCATGATCCATATCGGCGCCTGCGATCCAGTATCCTTCCTCTTTCATTTTCTTCAATGCCTGGGAAAGGTTGTTCACGATCGCAACAGGTACCGTGTAGGCGGCCCCGGTGCTTGTCTTGACAACTGTCGGTGTCAGGCCGGCACTGTTGTGTCTGCATAAGATGATTCCGTCGACTCCGGTGCAGTCGGCTGTCCGCAGGATAGAACCGACATTATGCGGGTCCTGGATGTTGTCGAGCGCGACATACAGTCCCGGTCCCTGGCTTTTCTTTCTGGCAAGCAGCTCATCGAGCGAATAGGTCGGTATATCTTTGACCTTGACGGCGATGCCGTTGTGGATCCCGTTGCCTGTCAAGGTATCGAGCTCTTTTCTCGAAACCGATCTTACCGGACATTTCAGGGTTTTCACGCTGTCGCGAAGCTTTTTATCCTTCAAAGAGTCCAGGATATACACTTCACTGACAGATTGGGGATCTTCTTTGATCTGATTAAAAACATTTTTTCCGTAAACGATCATTTTAACGTATCTCCTAGTTCTACGATTCGCCCGATCAGCTGGCGCAGTCTTTGTTCATGCGCGTACAAATACAGATAGCCGATGAGCGATTCCAGGGCGGTGGCGCGCAAATACGTTTTTCCATCCGCATTTTTTGCTTTGGAATGGATCGACGCATTGCGTCCTCTGCGCAGGATCTCCTTTTCTTCTTCGTTAAAAAAATTCTCTTTCTCCAGCTGTTCCAGGATATAGGACTGCCCTTTTGCGCTATTGATCTTTGCGCTCTTTTTCTGAAGAACGTTGGCTTTGGAATAGCCAAGGGACAACAGGTGTTCCCGGATGACCAGCGTCATGATCGCATCGCCCATCCAGGCAAGACTGGTCGCGTTATGTGTTACGATTTCCATTTACAGGATCCCTTTTTCGATCAGCCGGGCGCGATACTGGTCAGCCAGTTCAAAATTCTTTTCTTTTGCGGCCGCTTTCCAGGCATGATACATTTCCTTGTCCTCTTCGCTCATCCGGATCGGATCGAGCCGGATCCCGAGCACATGCATCATCGCTTCGAGTGTCGTGACGTATTTCTGCACTTCCTTGAGGTCGAGCGGTCTGCGGCGCTGGACCTGATTGATCTTTTTCACGCATTCCAGCACAGCTGTGATGGCGTTGGGTGTGTTGAGATCGTCATTCATTGCGGCAATGAATGCATCCCACGTGAATTGATCTTTTTCCTTCGGCTCGTCGGCATGGCTGATCTGCAGCAGGACCTCGGCCTGCTTGTAGGCATTTGTGATTTTCTGCAGTTCTTTTTTTGCGCTTTCGAAAGCCTGCTCATTCAGATTGAGCGGAGCGCGGTACTGTGCGGAGATCATGACCCAGCGGATCACATTGCCGCCATACTGGCTGATCAGATCTTTTGCCCACCATACGTTGCCGAGCGACTTGCTCATTTTGATCCCGTCGATATTGATCATTCCATTATATACCCACATATTGGCCAGATGGGTATGATGCAGCGATTCGTTCTGGGCTATTTCATTTTCATGATGCGGAAATTTCAGATCGAGCCCGCCCCCATGAATATCGATCAGATCTTTGTGGAACACGTCGTTGATCATGACGACACATTCGGTGTGCCATCCCGGGCGTCCTTTTGACCATGGCGAATCCCATTGAATCCCGGTATCTGTCTTTTTCCAGAGCGTAAAATCGAGAGGGTTTTCCTTTTTTTCATTTTCATCGATCCGGGCGCCGACCATGAGATCTTCGATCTTCTGATGGGACAGTTCGCCATACTTCGGGTTGGATCCGACCCGGTAATACACGTCGCCGTCAATTTCATAAGCGGCCCCGGCTTCAATGAGTTCCTTGATAAAGGCGATGATCTCATCCATCGTTTCTGTTACTTTCGGAGCGACATTGGGCATGTCGGCGTTCAGATCGGCACGGGTCTGATCATAGGCGGCAATAAATTTTGTCGTAATTTCCTTTTCGGTCGTGTTCTGTTCGATGGCAGTATGGATGATCTTGTCATCGACATCCGTGTAATTGGATACATAGGTGACGTCAAGGCCCTGCGCTTCGAGCGCTTTTTTCAAGGTATCGAATACAATGATCGGGCGGACATTGCCGATGTGGGGATAGTTGTACACAGTAGGGCCGCATACATACATGGACACCTTGCCTTCCTCGATCGGTTTTAATGGTTCAATTTTCTGGGTATAGCTGTTGTACAGTTTCATTTCTGCTCTCCCCTTTCCTTTCCGAGCTCGATGGTCAGATCCCTGAACTGCTGGAGCAGATCCTCATCGATCCCGGCATCTTTCATCTGATTGATATAATTGGCGTCGAGATCGTCTACATCTTTTGTGATCTCGTCGCGGTCTTCATCCGTTAAACGTTGTTTCAATGGCATCTTTCTGACCTCACATTCATTCTATTAGAATACCTTAGTTTACGCATTTCATCAAGGCGCAAAAAAAGACATCGAGAACGAATCGATGTCTTTCGGGTTCAATCTGTTTTCTTATATAATTAGTCGCCTAATTCAGAGAAGAATTTGATTGTACGAACCATCTGGCTCGTGTAAGAGTTTTCATTGTCGTACCAGCTTACGACCTGAACAAGAGTGTTTCCATCTCCTGTAGGAGTGCACATTGTCTGAGTAGCATCAAACAGTGAACCGTATTTCATACCGATGATATCGCTAGAAACGATTTCTTCTGTGTTGTAACCGAAAGATTCAGTCTGGGCAGCTTCCATCGCTTTGTTTACCTGGTCAACTGTCACTTCGCCTTCAACTTCCGCAACGAGCAGAGTTGTTGAACCTGTAGGAACAGGAACACGCTGAGCAGAACCGATCAGTTTTCCGTTCAGTTCAGGGATAACAAGACCGATCGCTTTTGCGGCACCAGTAGAGTTAGGAACGATGTTCACTGCAGCAGCACGGCTACGACGTTTGTCGCCTTTTCTCTGAGGTCCGTCAAGAGTCATCTGGTCACCAGTGTAAGCATGAACTGTAGTCATGATACCGCCTTTGATCGGTGCAAGATCATTCAAAGCTTTTGCCATTGGAGCAAGGCAGTTCGTCGTGCAGCTTGCTGCAGAAATGATCTGATCCGATGGTTTCAGGACATCCTGGTTTACATTGTAAACGATTGTAGGAAGGTCATTTCCTGCTGGTGCAGAAATAACAACTTTACGAGCACCTGCATCTACGTGAGCCTGTGCTTTTGCTTTTGAAGTATAGAAACCAGTGCATTCGAGAACAACGTCTACGCCCAGTTCTTTCCAAGGCAGTTTGGAAGCGTCCGCTTCTTTGTAGATCGTGATTTTCTTTCCGTCAACTGTGATCGAGTCTTCTCCGGCAACCACTGTGTCAGCCAGTTTGTAAGTTCCCTGTGTCGAGTCGTATTTCAACAGGTGAGCCAGCATTTCAGGGCTTGTCAAATCGTTGATTGCTACTACTTCATAGTTCGGATCATCAAACATCTGACGGAATGCCAGACGTCCGATACGTCCAAAACCGTTAATTGCAACTTTTACTGTCATGTCAGTAAATCCTCCTTTATTAAATTCACCATAATTATAAAAGTATGTGAATTAATTGTCAATGTGAATCCCGTATTTGTTAGCGTTTTCAATCCATCCTGCAAATTTTTTCTTAAGACGCGTCCGGAAAACCGGAAGCAGAAATACAAGCGGAAAACGTCGGGATGGCCATGAAAACGAGATGTTCTTCCCTGCACTGAAAGTGTTTTTTGACATCCTCCCACGGTTGAAACCGTGGGCTTTAGAAGGTTTTGTAAAAAAAATGAAAATACTGTAAAATAGTCTAAAACAGGAGGAGCATTATGAATTCAAATACACTGCTTGATCTTCTTGAAAACAACGCGAGGCTCTCTTCGCAGGACCTTGCCGACATACTCCAGGAAGATGAAAAGGAGATAAAACAGGAAATAAAAAAACTTGAAGAGGAAAAGATCATCTGCGGCTATCATACGGTCATCAATTATAACCGCGCATTGAAAAACGAAAAAGTCATGGCTTTCATCGAGGTGGACTGTGTTCCGCAGCGGCATACAGGCTATGACAAGACGGCGATGAAAATTGCCAATTATCCGGAAATCGACACGATGTATCTGCTTTCCGGAGACTGCGACTTTCTCTGCCTTGTTCAGGGAAAAACAATGTTCGAGGTGGCTCGTTTCGTCTCGGACAAGATCGCCTGTGTGGAGGATGTGCGCAGCACGAAAACGCTGTTCGTGCTCAAGCAGTACAAAACGAGCGGTATCATCATGAAAGATGAAGAGCCGGAAGAATCCAGCCGACTGGTGGTGACTCCATAATGAAACCAATCAATAAAACGATCGAAAACTTAAAGCCGAGCGGCATCCGAAAATTTTTTGATCTGGCCAATACGATGGACAATGTCATTTCCTTCGGTGTCGGAGAACCGGATTTCGATACGCCATGGCACATTTGCGAAAACGCCGTGTATTCCCTTTCAAAAGGAAAGACGCATTATACGGCCAACCGCGGTCTTCTCGAACTGCGGAAGCTGATCAGCGAATTCCAGCACATCCGCTATGACCAGTCCTACGATCCGGAAAACGAGATCATCGTCACCGTGGGCGGTTCGGAAGGGATCGATCTGGCCATGCGCACCCTGGTCGAGGAAGGCGATGAAGTGATCGTCATGGACCCGAACTACGTCGCGTACGAACCGGCGGTCGAAATGGCCAAAGCAACGATCGTGCCGATCACCCTGACCGAGAAAAACGAATTCAAGCTGAAACCGGAAGATCTCCAGGCGGCGATCACGGACAAGACAAAAGCGATCATACTCAATTTTCCGAGCAATCCGACCGGCGGCGTCATGAGCAAAGAGGATTACGAAAAGCTGGTCCCGATCATCAAAGAATCAGGCATCTATGTGATTTCAGACGAGATCTATGCCGAGCTGACATTCGACGGCGAATTCGCATCGCTTGCCCAGTTTCCGGAGATCAGGGATCAGGTCATCGTGATCAACGGATTCTCCAAGGCGTTCGCCATGACAGGATGGCGCTTAGGCTACGTCCTTTCCAATCCGTATTTGAGCAGCCAGATGGTCAAGATCCACCAGTACATTATTATGTCGGCGCCTACGCCGGCCCAATATGCTGCCATCGAAGCGTTGTCGCACGGACTTCCGGACGTGGTTGCGATGCGGGCCGAATATCTGAACCGCCGCAACCTTCTCGTCAGCCGTCTGAACCGGATGGGCCTGACCACCAATACCCCGAAAGGAACATTTTATGTTTTCCCGAATATTTCCTCGACCGGGCTGGACAGCGAAACATTCTGCGCCCGTCTTCTGGAAGAGCAGCGGGTCGCCTGCGTACCAGGCAACGCATTCGGGCAGCACGGCGAAGGATTTATGAGAATGAGCTATGCCTGCTCTCTGGACGATATCCGCGAAGGATGCGACCGGATCGCAGCATTTCTGGATTCTTTAAAAACCAAATAACTTGTAAAAAAGGAAGTCCGTAAGCTTCCTTTTTATAATTCTTGAGCAAAAAGGCCCCACACCTTCCGCAAGAGAGATGTCACGATTCGAATATTCCTTTCCCGATCCATGAAATAAAAGAATAGATCATGGATATAACGGTCAATCCTCCTACGCTTGCACAAGCGCCCAGCATATCGATCACGACATCCTTTTTCGACATGGTACGCCCAGCCACACTTCCCTGGTGCATTTCATCCAGTACCGCAAAGACGGCGCACAGAATGAGCGCAAGGAAAAATCTCGAAGCTTTTTTAAAGCCGAGGATCGCCAATGTAATATAGATCATGGCGGCCAGCGCAAAATAAATGGAAAAATGGGCGAGCTTGCGCACATTCATGTTCCAGTTGCTGCCATACGGAGAAAAACGAATGACCAGCGCCTTGACGCGTTCGGAAAGCGTGACTCCTTCCGGCGTATTTTCAAGTCTGTCCCGAACTTCCTGCTTCAGTGCTTCGGTCACATTTTCGCTTCGCACTCCCGAATCGAGCCCGTCTTCGCTCGAAAGCGTATAGATCGACAGCATGATGATTCCGGATAGTGCCAGAAACAGCAGAGCACAGCATATTCTCAATACTATATTTTTCTTTTTCATAGATTTATTATACAAAAAAGAGGAAAAGTCTCAACCTTTCCTCTGTTATGTCATTATTCGGCAGTGCCTGTCAGTTCCGCCATCGCTTTCTGGTAAGCCAGCGTTTTATTGTGGGCATCTTCTTTGTCCTTGCCGACAATGCAGAAATAGAATTTGCATTTCGGCTCTGTGCCGCTTGGACGAACAGCGATCCAGCTTCCGTCAGCCAGATAATATTTCAGAACATCGGATTTTGTGAATCCTGTCAGCTCTTTCGTTTCACCGTTTTCCTTGATCGTACATTCGTTATAATCTTCGGCACGGATGACATCCACGCCATTGATCGCTTTCGGCGCATCTTTTCTCAGATCGGCAAGGATCTGTTTGATCCGGTTCGCACCGGCTTCTCCGGACAGCGTCAAAGCCACCTGGCTTTCCTCATACGTTCCGTGCTCTGCATACAGATCATTCAGGACATCGACGAGGTCTTTTCCTTTTTCCTTGTAATAGGAAGCAGCTTCTGCCAGCATCAGGCATGCCTGCGGCGCATCCTTATCGCGGACAAACGGTTTGATCAGCGAGCCGTAGCTTTCCTCGTATCCGAAGACGTAGTTCTTTTCGCCGGTCGTTTCATATTTCGCTACTTTTTCTCCGATGAACTTGAATCCTGTCAAAGTTTTTTCTGTTTCCACGCCATGGGCTTTTGCCACTTTTTCGCCCAGATCGCTCGTTACGACGGTATTGAACATCACCGGATTGGACGGCATGATCCCTTTTTCTTCCATCTGCGAAAGGATATACTCGAGCAGCACAGCTCCCGACTGGTTTCCGGTCATCACGACGTATTCGCCGTCGTGTTTTACACCAACACCCATACGGTCCGCGTCCGGATCGCATACGAGAATAATATCGGCATCGTTGTCGGCTGCATATTTCAGAGCCAGTTCATAAGCCCCTGGCTGTTCCGGGTTCGGGGTCGGCGTATTGGAGAAATCCGGATCCGGCGTGCACTGTTCCACGACAGGAATGCAGTGATAGCCCGCGCGCTTATAAACTTCCTGTACCGGAATGTTCGCTGTGCCATGCTCCGGAGAGAAAACAATCTTGATGTCTTTGACAACTTCCGGATTCAACTGAATTCCCAGAACGTTTTCATAGTATGCTTCATCGACATCTTTGCCGATGACTGTGATCAGTTTTTCTTCTTCCGGTGCGACATTGGCATCGATCGCCAGTTCATCTTCGATCGCATTGACCTGGTCGATCACCTGGGCCGCGAGCGCAGGAACGAGCTGGCATCCTTTTTCATCGTACAGTTTGTATCCGTTGTATTCTTTCGGATTATGACTGGCTGTGATCATGATGCCGCCAAAGCAGTGCAGATGACGAACCGCAAAGCTCAGTTCAGGAGTCGGACGGAGCGATTCGAACACATAGGAGCGGATCCCGTTTTTTGCAAGCAGCCTGGCACTGTCGAATGCGAATTCGCGCGACATATGACGGTTGTCATATCCGATCGCGATTCCCGCTTCGCACGCTTCCTTGCCATGTGCTTTGATATAGTTCGCAAAACCTTGGGTCGCTTTGCGGATCGTATGCAGATTGATCCGGTTCGTTCCAGGACCGAGCAGTCCGCGCATACCGGCTGTTCCAAATTCAATGAGCGTGTAAAATGCATCATTTTTTTCCTCGGCATTCATATTTTTCAAATCATTCAAATACTGCGGATCGAGATTTGGATGATTGACCCATTTCTCAAATCTTTCTTCTACAATAGACATTTAATAATTCCTCCTGTTTTGTTTTTTATCATTATATCATCAGATAGTGTTTTTGTAATCGTTTACATAATGAAACTTTAAAGAAAAAAAGTCTCGATTGGGAGACTTTTCACTTGTTTGCCTTAAAATTAAGCAATAATTTTTTGAACGCGTAATACTTCTTCGATCGCAGCGACAGCAGCGTCTTCGTCATCACCTGAGCAGCTGATAGTGATTTCAGATTGTGTCGGGATACCTAAAGACATAACGCCCATGATTGATTTCATGTTTACTTCGCGTCCTTTGAAAGCAACGTTGATATCGCTGTTGAATTTGCTTGCAGCGTTTACAGCTACAGTAGCAGGACGTGCGTGAAGACCAACCGGATCGATCACAGTTACAGTAATTTGTTTCATTATGTTTTCCTCCTAAAATCTAAGTGTATTTTATGCCATTTCAAGCAATAAAACAATACCTATTCCTATTTTTCTGATTCCGCTTCCATTATCGGAATATTCGACATTTTGCATTTTTTCGCAAAGATGCCGCACCCTTCGACCAGTTTTCCGCTGAACGTGCCGTCGTATACATGACTGGCTCCGCAGCTTGGCGAACGGGGCTGCAAAACGACAAGATCACAGTCTTTGACAAGCTCGAAAGCCGCGTCGGCTCCCTGCTCAAACTGTTCTGTCACATCCGTTCCTTCCCGGTTCACTGCACGACCGGAACGAATCTCGCACGGTATGCGCGGCGTGTCCAGACCGCCAAGCTGCTCGGGACAGACAAGGATGATCTTGTCGTTTTCGAACTGCTTCATCACCTTTTCATTCAGGTTGTTTTTTCCGTTGTACTTACAGTTTCGGCCTGCAAGACACGCACTCATACCAATTTTCATTTTCTTTACTGTCCCATCAATTCGTTGTACAGCAGCGAATATGTACGGGCACTCTTTTCCCAGGAAACATCCGTATTCAACGCGTTGTTCATCAACGTTTCCCAGTCGCTCTTCCGGTTGTAGTACACATCCGTCGCGTAGTACAGAGTATGTACAAGATCATTCGCGTTGTAAGCCGCAAAAGAGAATCCGGTACCGCTCTTGTCGTATTCATTATACGGCGCCACGGTATCCTTGAGACCGCCTGTCTCGCGCACGAGAGGCAGTGTCGCGTAGCGAAGCGAGCACAGCTGCGACAGACCGCATGGCTCGAACAGGCTAGGCATCAGGAACAGGTCGGAACCTGCATAAATACGATGCGCCAGTGCTTCGTTGTATCCTTTGTAGAAGGCGATCTTGCCTTTGTTGTTGTTTTCCAGTTCGCGGAACGCGTCTTCGATCTTTGATTCTCCGGAACCAAGGATCGCCAGCTGGATCGGCGCGTTGGAAATGGCGGCCAGCTGCTCCATCATGAGATAGAACCCTTTCTGCCATGTCAGACGCGATACGCAGCCCACGAGCATGACATCCGGATTCTGTTCAAGACCGAGCTCGGCCTGCAGGCTTTTCTTGTCGAGCGCCTTTCCGGCCTTCAGATTGACCTTGTCGAAATGATAAGGAATATCCGGGTCGGTCGCAGGATTCCACGATTTGATATCGATACCGTTCACGATACCCCACAGATCGTATTTGCGCATGTTCAGCACCGCTTCAAGGTGCTCCCCGTACTGAGGAGTAAGGATCTCCTGCGAATAGGTAGGAGATACGGTCGTGATCTTGTCCGAATACAGGATACCCGACTTCATGAATGAAATGCCGCCATCGAAACGGACATTTCCGTTGTCGAGCAGGTAGTATGGCAGCCCAAGGCATGAATCAAGCATTTCCGGACCGAAATTGCCCTGGAACGCCAGATTGTGGATCGTATAAACAAACCGGATCGAACGGTAGCGCGCATCGAAATCATGCGTTTCCTTTACCATGCAAGGGATCATTCCTGTATGCCAGTCATGGCAGTGAATGATGTTCGGCCAGTAATTGAGCTGATTGAGCATTTCGATCACAGCCTTCTGGAAGTAGGCGAAACGCTCGCCGTCATCCTGGTAGCCGTACAAAGTATCTCTTTCGAAATAGCCCTGATGCTGCACGAAGAAGAAGCATACTTTGTCTACCATCTTCGTATAGATCCGTACCGGCACTTCCTGATAGTTGATCGATACCGTATATTCCGCTGTAAAGAACAGATCGTTCATATATTTTTCAGCGATCTTCTTATATAGCGGCATGACAACTTTTACTTCATGTCCGAGGTCTGTCAAAGCAGCCGGAAGAGAGCCGATGACATCAGCCAGTCCGCCTGTTTTGATAAAAGGAAGCCCCTCGGAAGCAGCCATTAAGATCGATGCCATTAAACAGTCTCCCTTCTTCCGATGTACAGAGGATCTGTCTCTGTACCTTCGAGATCTTTCTTGTGAATGACGCGGGCGCCTTTATCCACGATCACGTTCTTGAGCACCGCATTGTCCCCGATCACAGCTTCCGGCAGGATAATGCAGCCTTCGATCTGCGCGTTCTTGCCGATGATGACAGAGCGTCCGATGATCGAATTCTGCACGTTGCCGCTGATCTGGCAGCCGTTGGAAATAAACGAGCTGCGGGTCGTGCCGTTCTTGAGATAGATCGTTGGTGCCGAATCATAGGTGCGTGTATAGATCGGCCAGTCCGGATCGTTGAAATCCTTCATGTTCTCATCATTGAGCATCTTCATATTGCTTGCATAGTACGACGCGAAATCATAGATCGGATATACGTGTCCGCGGTAATTGATCGCGCGGATATCCATTTCGCGGCAGCACTCGTTGATGATATCCTTCAGCCAGTACATCGAGCTCGTCGCACGGGCTTTTTTAACAAGATCGATGAACACCTGTTTGGACATGATATATGTTCCCAGCGAAAGATAGCGGACCTTTGTCGCGCCAAGGTTCTCATCGATCGAGAGAACGCCCTTCTGTTTATTAAGGGTAAGCACATCGCATTTCAGGAAAGAATCCTTCGCATTGTCGATACGCTGATACAGGATCGAAACATCCGCGCCGCTGGCCGCATGCTGATCGAGAAGATCGGCATAATTGGCTTTATAAATAAAGTTGACCGGCGCAATGATCACATAGTCGTTCGGATCCGCTTCGATCTCCGCCATATTTTCATAATACATTTCCACATCCGGGATCACATTGGCTCTCGATCCGTCCGGGAATACCGGGACGAGACCAAGATGTCCGTGCTTCGAATTGATGTTGTAATGGCGTCCCGAACCGATATGCTCGAACATAACTTTCGGATTCCCGTTCACATATACATCAATATCCGTCATGCCCGAGTTCGTCATATTGGAAATCGGGAAATCGACAAGACGGTAGCGTCCGATAAAGTTGAACGCAGCGATCGGTCTGTATTTCTCAAGACCTTCGATATAAATATTCGTGTTGTTGTAAGCAATAATTCCTAAGGCATTAAACATAACTGATCCCCCTACTCACCTTTACGCACACGCTTTGCGACCAGAGCGATTTCTTTGCTGTTCGGCGAACCGACAACAGCTTCAGGGTCGACTTTCACGCCGCCGGCAACGATCGCACGATAGATTTTGGCGCCCGCGCCGACACTGACACCAGGCATCAATACGGATTCATGAACTTCCGCGCCTTCTTCGATCGTAACGTTATTGAACAATACGGAATCCTGCGCATGACCGCGGATCACAGCGCCCTGGTTGATATAGCAGTGCTCCACTTTTCCGTTCGGTCCTACATAATGAGGCAATGTCGGGATATCCGCTGTATAGATCTTCCAGTTCGGATCATCGAGATCGAGCTCGCTGTTCTTGTTGAGAAGGTCCATGTTTGCCTCCCAGAGCGAATCGATCGTTCCTACGTCTTTCCAGTAGCCTTCGAACCGGTAAGCGTACAGACGTTTATCCTGATTCAGCATGCTAGGAATGATGTCATGACCGAAGTCATGGCCGCTTCCTTCGCGTTTTGCGTCATCCAGCAGCTCGCGGCGCAGCAGTTTCCAGTTGAAAATATAAATACCCATGCTGGCCAGATTGCTCTTCGGCTCGGCAGGTTTTTCCTCAAATTCCACGATGCGGCTTTCCTCATCGACATTCATGATACCGAATCGGCTTGCTTCCTTCCACGAAACCGGGAGCACCGCAATTGTCGCATCCGCACTGTTTGCTTTATGATAGGAAAGCATCTTGTCATAGTCCATCTTATAGATGTGATCCCCGGAAAGAACCAGCACATATTCCGGATTGAACGTATCGATAAACTCGATGTTCTGCGTGATCGCATCCGCCGTACCCTGATATACATCAAATTTCGTTCCGTCTTTTTCGCTTGGCGGCAGAACATATACGCCGCTGCCGCGGGTATCCAGTCCCCATCTCTGTCCGGCGCCAGCATACGCATTCAATTCCACCGGTTCGTATTGTGTCAGGACACCAACAACATTGATGTTCGAGTTTGCACAGTTACTAATCGGAAAATCAATAATACGATACTTCCCACCAAAGTAAACGGCCGGTTTCGCCGTCTTTTTTGTCAGATCATAAAGACGTGTTCCGCGCCCGCCCGCAAGAATCATTGCGAGCATATTATTTTGTTCCATATGTATCCTCCTATATACTTCTAGCTTAAAAAAATTATAGCACTTTTCGTGTGAATTCAAAATGCTTTTTAGTTCGATTTGTAATCGTTTACATAACAAAATTTTACTATACATACAAGATGTATTACATTCAATTTACAATAAACCCCGTTTTTCCGGCAAAAAATTTCGAACAGCTCAAATGTACCAAATTTAGACATACAAATGCAAGCACTATTTCAGATGTAAGCGATTACAAATCTAGTGAATTTTATCACGAACAAAAGCAAAAAAAAGAAGGCATACAAGCCTTCCTCGTTATTCGCTGCGCAGCGCTTCGACCGGATCCTTTTTGGAAGCCATGCTTGCCGGGATCAGTCCGGCGATCACGGTCAGGATCAGATTGATCACGATCAGTACCGCTCCAGCCTGCCAAGGCAGCCTGGCAATTCCTGCCACGCCCGTAAGATCCTCCACAACAAGCGAGATCGGAATGTTGAGAAGCACCGTGATCAGCACACCGAGCACGCCCGCGATCAGACCGATGATAAAGGTCTCCGCATTGAATACGTTGCGCACATCGCGCTTTGAAGCACCCATCGCGCGCAGGATACCGATCTCCTTGCGCCGCTCGAGCACCGAAATATACGTGATGATCCCGATCATGATGCTCGAAACGATCAGAGAAACCGAAACAAATCCGATCAGAACATAGGAAATCATATTGATCACATCGCTCACGCCCGAAAGCATGACACCGATCATATCGTTGTACGAGATCACGTTCTCGTCTTTGCCCTGCGCCTGCTGCTCTTCGTTGTAGTCCGTGATGAGATCGCCAAGCTCTTCCTTGTCGTCAAAAGTGGACGCATAGATCGAGATCGAACTCGGTGTATCCTTGTCGATCGCACCCAGCTTGATCATATTGGAAGCGTAAGTCGCGTTCGCGTTCGCGTTCATCGTATTCATGAGTTCCATGACCTGGCTCTGATCCATCATGGCCAGCTGCATTTTCTCCTCGTCCGACAGATCGTTCATATCGAATTTCTCGTTGGAGAAACCGCGCCCGGTAAAAACATTGATGTCTTTATGATCGCGCTGCTCCTTGACGATTTCGCTGTTATTTGTCTGTTCGACCACATAATCCTGCATCGCCTGCGTATAGTATACGCCGCCCATGCTCGAACGGGCGACCGTCGCGTCGGCCGGCCGGACAATACCGGTGATTTTTACTTCAGGAGCGTTCTTGACCAGCTGATCCACGAACTCCTCGTCGTCGCTTTTATCGATCCACATGCTGCCGCTTTTTTCGTAAAAATCAGAATTCAGCACGAGCTTGAACGTCGTATCCAGAAGCTCGTCCTTCGTATACGTCACGCTTTCGCCCGGCTCGATCTCGTCGATCTTGCCAGCCTGCAGATCGTTGAAATTGTCCACCAGCTCATCCTGATCCATCAGGCCCAGAGAATACATCGTGTAATCGCTGATCTCATTGTTGCGGTCCACTTCGATCACGACCTCGTTCCACGCTGCCGGCCATTTGCCGTCCACCAGCTCGTATTCGTCATCCCTGAGCTTTTCGCTGTCCGGCAGCTTGTTCCACACTTCATTGCCCGCATTCATCGAGCTCGACATGAACTGATCGCGCAGAGCGATCATATCGTTCATGCCGATCTTGTCGAGCAGTCCGTTGGGCGCCACCTGCACGAGCCCTTTTTCGGTCCTGGCATTCGGATTGTACACATGCAGGGTCAGATCGTACCCGTACTCGATCGCTTTGGCCACATCCCGGAATTCTTTGCCCTGATCGGATTCCAGGAATTTCTTGAAATCGGTCAGGTTGTTCGATTCGGTCTGGGAAATCGAAGACAGGATCTTGTTGGCAAAATTTTTCGTATGGATCTTTCCGTCGTCATGGCTCTCGCTTTCCCCGCCCATATCCGCCATGGCCGACATGAGCACCGACATATCCATCGTGTTGTCCTCGATCGTGATCGGATACGACGTCATCGTATCGTTCTCGACCGAAGTAATATAGTTCTGCACCCCGTTCGAGATCGACATGATCAGCCCGATCCCGATGATCCCGATACTTCCCGCAAACGCCGTCAGAAAGGTCCTTCCCTTTTTGGTCATGAGATTGTTCAGGGAAAGCGAGAGTGCCGTCCAGAACGACATCGAAGGCTTTTTCAATGTTCCCTTCTTTTCCTCGTTCTTCTCCTCTTTTTCGGAAACAGGATCGGAATCGCTCATGATCTCCCCGTCCTTGAGCTCCACGATACGGGTCGAGTATTCATGGGCAAGCTCGGGATTGTGCGTGACCATGATCACAAGACGGTCAGCCGCAATTTCCTTGAGCAGATCCATGATCTGCAGCGACGTTTTCGAATCGAGCGCTCCGGTCGGCTCGTCCGCCAGCAGGATATCCGGATCATTGACCAGGGCCCTGGCGATCGCCACCCGCTGCATCTGTCCTCCAGACATCTGTGTCGGCTTTTTGTTGAGCTGATCGTGCAGACCGACCCTCTCGAGCGCCGCGACCGCCCTTCTGCGCCGTTCCTCCTTGCTCACCCCGGTCAGCGTCAAAGCAAGCTCCACATTGGACAGAACACTTTGATGCATGATGAGATTATAGGACTGGAACACGAAACCGATCCGGTGGTTCCTGTATGTATCCCAGTCTTTATCTGTATAGTCTTTTGTGGATTTTCCGTTGATGATCAGATTACCGGACGTATAGTTGTCCAGCCCGCCAATAATGTTGAGAAGAGTCGTTTTTCCGCATCCGGACGGTCCAAGTATGGAAACGAACTCATTGTCGCGGAACGTGATCGTGATATCCCGTATCGCATGGACGAGACCATCGCCGGTCACATAATCCTTGACCAGATGTTCACATTTAAGCACTTCATTAACCTCCTTAAACAATTTATATAGCTCATTATATGTTTTCAGGACCGAAAAGTCTACTTACACGTTACCTCTTCATCAGATTTATCTTTCCAGAAAAAAACAGACCGCAGCAATGCGGTCTGCAGGCCGAGCAGCCCTAGGACAGGCAAAAGCGGATATATTCGCCGATCTGTGTCAGACACACCATGATTCCGACAAGAAAAAACCCGGGCACGATCATGATCCACCACGCATTCGACAGAAAAGCCTGATCAGCCATGGAAAGCATGCTTCCCCAGGAAAGCACTTCGATCGGGATCCCGAGCCCCATGAAGCTGAGCGTCGACTCATAAATGATGGCGCTGCGCACTTCCATGATCGTCATATAGATCGCTGAGGGCGCAAGATGCGGAAGCAAATGGTAGCGCAAGAGATGCCAGCCGCCCGCTCCCATCGCACAGGCAGACTTGTAAAACAACTCCTGGCGCGGCTGCCGTACCTGCATGCGCACCATCAGCGCCAGGGACGGCCAGCTCGTCAGCCCGATCACAAGACAAAGCGACAGGACAGAAGCCGATGAAAACAAAGACTGCACGAGCACGACAAGCAGCAGTGTCGGAATGCTCAGAAACACTTCCATGAGCTTGAGGAAAAGCCCGTCCAGCCTTTTTGGCGCAAGGCCAGCCAGCACCCCCAGCAGGATTCCGGCAGCCCCGGAAACCAGAGCGCTCGACACCCCGATCGCAAGCGAGATCAGACCGCCCTGCCAGATCATGGAAAACAGATCTCTTCCCATGGAATCCGTGCCGAACCAGTACACGCGCCCCGGCGGGCTGTATGCATGATACAGATCGATATAGGACGGATCGAACCGCATGAGCTGCTTATGAAAAACACAGCCTAGCGCCACAAGCCCGAGCACAGCTACGCTCAGCCACGGGAAAGGGACAGACAATGTCCTTTTTTTCTTATTTACCCGGTTCAGAACCATTCCCCCTCGCTTTGCCGGATCACCTTTTCCGCATCCAGCTTCGGATCCAATCGTCCTGCCAGCGCGTTGACACCCAGATTGGCCGCCATGATCAGGGCCCCGGAAAAAAGCACGGTCAGCATCAGAAGATTGTAATCATGATAGCGTGCGCTCTCATAAGCGAGCATGCCAAGTCCCGGATACGAAAAGACCATTTCCACGACATATGTCCCTCCCGTGATATGCGGCAGCGCCACCGCCATCAAGGAAAGATAGGTCGGCAGGATGTTCATCAAAGCATGCTTTCGCACGATCTGGCCAGTCGAAAAACCGTTGGCCCGGCAAAGCACGATATAATCCTTTTTCAGTTCCGCGATCATCTCATTGCGCACGATCCCGGCATAATACCATACATGCGAGATCACAAGGACAAGTACCGGCAGGATCAGATGAACGAGACGGTCCATGCCATCGTATTCGTGCCCGGTCGAGTAGGCTGTTCCGGAAGGCAGCCAGCGAAGCGTAACGGAAAAGACCAGGATAAGGAGCAGACAAAGCCAGAATTCAGGAATACAGGCAGATATGGTGCCGGCTCTGATCATGAACCGGTCAAAGCGAGACCCTTCATGAAGGGCGCAAAAAGTTCCGATCCCCAGGCTGAGAGCAAAGACAAGCACGAATCCGAGCCCTCCTAAAAGGAACGTATTCATGATCCGTCTGCTCATGACATCCCGGGCTGGACGCTTGTATTTAAAGGAAAGCCCGAACTCTCCTCTTGCCGCCTGTTCGAGCCAGCGGCCATACTGCACCATAAGCGAGTCATTGAGGCCGAGCCTTTCTCTTGAACGTGCTTTTTCCTGCTCGCTCATCTTCTCGGCGCGCTCCCCGTAATAGGAGACCAGCGGATCGCCGGGCGCCATCCTGGCCAATGAAAACGTAATAAAGGAAAGCAGCAGGAGCGAAAGAAAAAAACCAAGTATGTTCCGTAAGATCTTCATCGTGCTTCCCCTTCTTTCTTTTCATAGACATGCAGCGTGCTGCGCAGCAGAGATCGCGTGTATTCGTGCGCCGGCGAGCCGAACACTTCCTTCCTGCTTCCCTGTTCAACGATCTTGCCATCGTGCATGACACCGATCCGGTCGGCCGCAAATTCGATCAGATCCAGATCATGGCCGATCAGAAGGAACGCAAACCCTTCTTTTTCCTGCAGATCCTTGAACAGGTTTATGATCTGCGCCTGCATCGAAAGGTCGAGCGAAGCGGTCGGTTCGTCCGCTACGACAAGATCGGGAGAAAGGGCGATGGCCCTCGCGATGCAAAGGCGCTGCAGCTGTCCGCCGGAAAGCGTACGCGCCGGACGCTCAAGAAGAGACGGATCGAGCCCGCACTTTTCCATCAGGCTGCGCAAAGTCTCTGTCGTATACGGTGTGCGGCTGATCGCGAACGGCTCTTTCAGGATCGAACGGACGCTCAGTCGCGTGTTCAATGCCGCCGCATTTTCCTGAAAAATGATCGCGCGTTTTCTTAAAAGCATCCTTTTCTTTTTGCGGCTCTGTTTTATCCCGATCTTTTCTTCGCTTATATAAATATCCCCGGCATCCCATCGTTCCATGTTCATGATGCATCGGGCCAGCGTGGTCTTGCCGCAGCCGCTTTCTCCGATCAGTCCGTACACTTCCCCGCGGCCGATCTCAAACGATACGTCATCGAGCGCCCGCACAAAGCCATATGTTTTTTTCAGATGGCTTACTGTAAGCACGGGGTGCTTCTCACACATCCTCATTCCCCCTTCGAACGGCCGCGAAATGCGTTTTCGTGAACTGGCTCATGGATGCCTGCTCCACGAAATCGCGCGGATCGGCCTCTTTGTTCCGGCATGCAAACGCATCGTAGCGGATATCTTCATAAATGAGCGGAGCGCTTCCTTCGATCGTTTCCAGCCGTCTGTTTGCCTTGTTCAGTCCCGGAAGCGAGCGCAGCAGAGCTTTTGTATACGGATGAAGCGGAGTTTCGAACACATCCTCTTTCGTTCCGTATTCGACGACCTTTCCGGCGTACATCACAGCCACCCGATGCGCATAATGATAGGCGGCCGCAAGATCGTGAACGACAAGGATGATCGTGATATGATGACTGGTATTGATCTTTTTCAGCAGATCGAGCACGACCTTGGAAACGGAAGGATCGAGCGCGGCCGTCGGCTCATCCGCCAGCAGGATCCTTGGCCGCTTGAGCAGCGCCTGCGCGATCACGATCCGCTGCTTCATTCCTCCTGACAGCATATAGGGATATTGTTCCATACGCTGCGAAGGATGATCAATCTCCACCTGCTCGAGCATTTCGATCAGCTTTTGCGTCCGCTCTTTTCGGGACAGCTTTTTTTCATATTTTTTCAGCACCTCGTCGAGCTGCCTGCCGATTTTCATGCGCGGATCGAGCGCGGTATGAGGATCCTGCAGCACAAGAGCCATATCCTTTGCGCACAACCGCCTTCGCTTTTTTTCCGGCATGGCGAGCAGATCGATCCCGCCATAGGTTATCGTGCCGGCATGCTCGATTCCTTCTTTGCACAAGACATCCGCGATCGTCTTGCACAATACGCTTTTCCCGCAGCCGCTCTCTCCCACGATACAGAGCACTTCCCCTTTTTTTACCTCCAGATCGATGCCGCGAAGCGCCCGCAGCTGTCCCTGAGGCTGCTCGAAACGCACATCCAGGCTGGCGATTTCCAGTATATTTTCCATGATTCCCCCCTAAAACAAAAGGGGATCCTACTCCCCTTCCTTGATTGTCCAGTCTTCGATATTCCAGAAAATACCGACACCATGATGCCCCAGGATCAGGCTTTCGTCGATTCCTTCGATCGTATCGTCAGCCGCATAGACAGCATCCACATAGCAGATATACGTAAAGGCCGGATCGGCGCACATTTGATGCAGGAAATCAGAATAGGCTTTTCTGCGGACCTTTGGATCGGACGTGGATCGCGCAAGAGCCAGATATTCATCCACTTTCTCATCCGAATAGGAGGAATAGTTGGCTCCCTGTCCGGTACCGAACACTTTGAACGTATGGTCGTCGGCATCGAAGGGCGAGCCCCATCCGATCAGATACGCCATCTGGTCCGACCAGTCGACCTGGGACGGGATGTCGACCGTGCAGCGCACGCCGGCCTGCCTGAGCTGCTGGCTGACTGCCTGCGCAATGTCCTTGCGAACCTGGTCGTCGGCCGGCGCAACGAGCGTGAACGCAATTTCCTCGCCGTTTCGTTCATAATATCCGTCCTTGTTCTTCGTGCAGCCGCGCTCCTGCAGGATCTGTTCGCTTCTTTGCGGATCATAGTCGAAGTGTTCGATCGCCGGATCGTTGTATTCATTTTTCTGGATCGGCGAATACGCCGCTTCCCCTTTGCCGAGCAGCACGGAGCTCACGATCGCCTGCCGGTCGACGGCATAGCTGAAGGCAGGGATCAGATCCTTGTTTTCTGTCCAGTACGGATTGTTGAAATTATAAAGGATGCCCCGGTAATCCGCCGTTTTCATATCAAGCACGCGGATCGTGCCGGAATCATTGAACGTACCCGCGTCTCTAGGCGAGATCTGGGCAAGATCCACTTCCCCGCTTTTGAGCTGGAGCGCCTTCGTGCTGCTGTCCGGAACGATCTTGAAGATCACGGTCTCGATCTTCGGCTTTCCTTTATAGTAATCCGCGTTGGCTTTCATCGTGATCGCCTGCCCTTCATCCCACGATTCGATCTGATACGGACCGGTCCCGACCGGCATGCGGAAAAAATCCGATGTCTGCATATCTTCGCCTTCGAGCCGATGCTCGGGCAGGATCGGGATCGTCATATAATCGATAAAGGCAGCATTTTTGTCGAGCAGATGAAAGATGACCGTTTCGTCGTCCGGAACCTCGATGGACCCGACATCGATGAAATTGGCGGCGTTTTCGGATTCATTCGCCGGATCCATGATAGCCTCGATCGTAAACTTCACATCGGATGCGGTGAACGGTTGTCCATCCTGCCACTTGACATCGTCGCGCAGATGAAATGTCCATGTATTTTCCTTTTCGTCGTGTTCCCAGCTTTGGGCCAGTGCGGGCTCGATCTCGTTATTGGCCCCGTGCGCTGTCAGACCGTCGAAAAGGAGCAGATTGATCTCTCCATGCTCGTCGACGATCGGATCGATCCGGGTATAGTCGCCTGAGGCATAGACAAGCGTATCCTGCGCTGTCTCCTTTTCTGACGGCTCCGAAGCGCACGCGCTCAGCCCTAAAACCAATACGCACAAGACCGGCAAAAACCGTTTTGCTTTTTTCATATAAAATTCCCTTTCATAATCCAATTATAAAGTTGAAGCCTGCTCTAATTCAACCTTCTCTTTGCTGCAGGGCGTAGATCGATTTGTTGCGGTTTACCAGATAGGCTACCGAGCAGACGATAAAGAACAGGGGAAAGTACTGGAAGCCGAATATTTCCATCCCGATCATGATCGACGCAAGATACGTATTGGTCCCGGCGCCGAAAACAGCCGCATAGCCGAGTGCTGCGCACATGGCCGGAGGAATGCCGAAGATCGGCGAGACGCAGAAACCAAGCGTGGCTCCGATCGCGAACAGCGGCGTGACCTCTCCTCCCATGAAACCGACAGAAAGGCAGAAAATGGTCAGCCCGAACTTGCAGATCCAGTCATACCAGTAGACCGTGCCGTATTGAAAGCTGTCTTCGATCAGATTTTCGCCAAGCATGCTGTAGCGGCCCGAACAAAGCACGAACAGCAGGACGGCAGCGATCATGCCGCCGATCAGGACCCTTTTATACGGATCCGGCATCCATGCCATCATTTTCTTTTTTGTCCGCGACAGGCTCCATGCGAACGCTCCGCCGACGATCCCGAACAGGATGCCCAGGCCGACAAGTGGAATGATGAGCTTCCAGTTGAACTCGAACGAATAGAGCACGAGCTGAAACGAGCTTTTATAAATCCCGAAAAAACCGGACAGCCAGGCAGCGCTGAACGCGGCTGTCAAGGTCGGTGCCATGGCGCGAAATTTCAGGACGCCGGCAACGAGCACTTCCATCGCGAAAAAGACAGCTGTGAACGGGGTCCCGAACAGGCCCGCGAAACCGGCAGCCATCCCGCACACCAGAAAGATCGTTTTCGCGTTTTCATACTTTTTGAAATGCCGCCCGATCACATGAGAAACGGTCGCGCCGATCTGCATGGCCACCCCTTCCCTTCCGACACTGGCTCCGAACAAATTGGAAAGCCAAGTGCCGCCGATCATGAACGGAACAAGCCGTTTGGGAATATAGCGTGTGATGCCCTGGGACACTTCGAACACAAGGTTCATTCCTTTGATGGCGCTTTTCCCCCAGTGCTGAAACATGTAAACGATAAACAGGCCGGCAAACGGCAGGCCGATCAGCAGCCAGTTTCCTGTTTTGTGATGGAGATCGATCATGCCCTGCAGTCCGTAGCCGAACAGCACTTCGAAAAGCGAAACAATGAGGCCGATCACGACGCCCAGCAAAGAAAGCACGATCATTTCCTCATAGCTTATGAGGATGTTTTTCATTTTATCGATAATTTTCTTCATAATTTTCCTTGAAAAAAAGCCGGATCATTCCGGCTTGGATCATTTTACAGATCGATTTCCTTTTTCCAGAGTCCGTGAAGATTGCAGAATTCGTACACTGTAACCTTTCCGTCTTTGCCTTTGATATCAAATTCAGCGACTGGCTTTTCGCCCGGGATCAGCGTGGCGCGCTCTACTGTACCGTCCGCATATTCGGCCCAGATGTTCGTGATCCAGTGTTCAGGAAGCATCGGATGCTCCACTTCCCCGACCTGAACAAATAATTTATCGCCTTCTTTTTTAAGAGCAGGTACGTGTTTTTCAAGAGCGGCATCTGTCGTTCCGGCTTTCAGTTCAGCCAATGGTTCACCATTGAGCGTGATGATCGTTTCTTCTTCCGGCGCGTTCAGCACTTCAACGAGCTCGCCGTTTTTACCTTTGAATAATTTCATAAGTTAGTCCTCCTATTCTTTGGTTTCACTGTTTACTATTATAGTTTATTTTCTGCAAAAGTCTATCCAACAGCTATCTTGCATGAACGATTTAATTAGAGTATCGTGAAGGTATGATCACATTTAAGACAAAAGACGATACGGCCGTTCTTGTCAGGAGCACGGACGATATCGACGCCAGGGAATTCTGCGCACGCCTTGGCATTTCAAAAAGCGCCAGGAAGGATCTGCAGCTTCCTGAAAGGCTCAAAAAAAACCAGTGGAACACGATCGGCATCCAAAATGCCGAACAGCCCGGATACTGTGCCGAACCGGCAGAAATCGTTTACGAGGATGAAACGTGCCTGGTCGCCTATAAGCCGCCCGGCATCCTTGTTCATGGCGACGGCAGCGGCGCGCCTACGCTCGAAGAGCGTGTCAATGCGCATCTATGCACGTCAGGCTTTCCTTTCCGCGCCAGGGCCTGCCACCGGCTCGATGTGGAAACGTGCGGTCTTGTCCTGTTCTGCAAGATCCCGTTTCTTCAGAATTTTTATGACGAACAGTTCCGCTCGCAGTCCGTTTTCAAGGAGTATTATCTGCTTGTTGACGGTACGGCAGGCTGGAAAACGAAAACGGTCGATGCGCCGATCGGCAGGGATCGCCACAACGCGAAAAAGATGATCGTTTTTCCAAGAGGAAAAGAGGCGCGAACGATCTTTACGAACCTTTCCTGCAAAAGCGGCAGAACGCTTCTCAAAGCGAGGCTCATTCACGGACGCAGGCACCAGATCCGTGTCCACAGTGCCTGGTCGGGCTTTCCGATCGTCAACGACCCGTTGTACAGCGAAGCTGAAAAGACGGGTCCTCTGGCGCTCGAATGCTTCCATCTTGGCTTTGTCAGCGCCCAGGAACAAAAAAAGACCGATGTTCAGATCGGTCTAACTCTTTGAGCGGTCTAGATAGAGGTGCAGCGAATACCACACATACGCGAGGTAGAACTGCACTTCGAACATATTTTTCAGCGGTTCGTGCAGGATCGGCAGCCGGCCGTTGTGCAGGACAAGCTCGCTGTGGAAAAAGGCAAGGATCTCCTCTTTTTTGCGGTTATGCACAAATTCATGCACGGTCCGGATCGAGTCGGGCATTTCCAGGGCCGGCAGCTCGTTGAGCTTTCCGTCGAGTTCTTTGAGAAACTCGTCGTAATCATAGAGCTGGACCGGATCCATACCGACCTCGAAGGCGAGGCATTCGATCAGTTTTCCATAAAAGTAATGGCTGTCGTACTGGTTGTCGAGCTGCGGCGGACGGTAGCCTAATATGCGGGTGTATGCTTTTTCGGGCATATCCTGCGGTATTTTGAACTGCCGGGAAATGGTCAGGTCGAGATAGCGTTCGCACATATAGATCTTCGGCCAGTTCCGGCTTTCGAATGTAAACAGGTAGCCGCAGAACTGATCATAGTATTTCATCGTTTCCAGATAGCCGATCCGAAGCGATCGGACAGCCTGCGCCTCGCTGAAATCGAGAAAATTGGCGATCGGCAGCAGAGGCTGGATCGTTTTGATGTCGTGAATTTCCGGATCCATGCGGCGCACCCTTCCGGGGCCGTGCACATCGATCACGACAAATTCTTCCGCCCCCATCTGCTGGCATAAGCGGATCGGCAGATTGTCTTCATACCCTCCATCTATATATAAATCGCTGCCGAGCTTAGCCATCGGAAAGGCTGGAAAGCACGAGGCGGACGCGATGATCACATCCACGGCATCTTTCTCTGTCAGATCCTTCTTGAAAAACGGTTCCCCCTGCATTTTCGTTACATTGAATGTCATGCAGGCGTAATCGATCGGCGAAGCCTTGAACTGCGCGTAGTCGAACATTTTTTCAAGGCTTTCTTTCAGGGGCGAGATGTCGGTGCCGTTGCGCACATAGCTGCCGACAAACTGAAGAAGCGCATTGCGGTTGGCCACGATCTCCTCGAAATTTTCCGGAATATCGGGCATATCGGCCACGATATTGCCGGGACGCAGATCATAAACGAACTGGATGAGCGGACCGATCGTCTGCTGAACATAGATGGCGCCGACAATGGCACCGATGCTTGTTCCGGCCACACAATCAAATTCTATTTTCGAATCGATAAAAGCCTGCCAGGCGCCGACTTCGTAGCAGCCGCGCGCCCCGCCTCCGCCCAGCACGAGCCCGCGGATCTTTTCCGGTTTTTTGTTCTGATTTGTCATGGCATCATTATACCATGAGATATCCATTCCAGGACACCGGATACAACGATCCCGGCGCTCAGGCATGTTACAAATGGAACGGGTTCTTTTTTCATGACGAGCAGGACGAAAAAGCCGCACAGCACGGAAAGGAGGATGATCCGGTTCATCGCATACACATCAAAAAGAAAAGCCATTTCGAACAGGTAGATCACATCGGCATAGCCGATGCTGTTGCGGCCGGAAACGAGAAGAAGGAAAGCCGCGATGCCGTAAAGGAAGGAAAGCGGATGAAAGGATACGGGAAGAAAAAGGAAAAAAGCGGATAAGAGCAGGAACCACGGCGGAAGATAATATGTCTTCCAGTCCATGCGCGCTGCCGCAAGCCAGTATCCGTAAAACAATACTATTTTTAATATCATGCAATGATTATATACAAAAAAAGCAGTCTTTTCGACTACTTCATGAATTCATTTTGTTCAAGCTCCATTTCGATCGGGTCGATGACGATCCGGTACGCGTCGAGCTTCATGTTTTCCCTGCGCAGGCTTCCGTATTTGCCATCTCCGGCCAGCGGATAGCCAAGAAACGCCATGCCGGCACGGATCTGATGGAACCGGCCGGTGATCAGCTCGACCTTGATCCATGTCGAATCCCCTTCTCTTCGAAACGGATGGACGCGCATCTGCGCTTTGACATAGCCTTCCTGCGGTTCGAGCGATACAAGAGCTTTCGTGTCGGCCTTTTTCATGTACAAGGTCACGTCCATGTCGCTGCGCAGATGTCCTTCGACCTTGGCATGATAAAATTTGTGGACATGGTGCTCGCGGATCGCTTCGTTGATCTCGCGGGCGGCGTACGCGTTCTTGGCGGCGATGACCAGACCGGACGTATTGCGGTCGAGCCGGTTGCAGATGCATGGCGCGAAACTGTGCTCGGCTTTGGGGTCATATTCTTTCTTCTGATATAAATAGGAGCGGATCCTGTCGACCAGGCAGTCCTGTCCTTCGGCTGCGCTCTGGCTGAGCAGTCCGGCCGGCTTGTCGACGACCAGGATGTTGTCGTCTTCGTATACGACTTTGATGCGGTTGTTGAACGTGATCTTTTTCTCTTTTTTTATCAGGACGTCGTCCGGCAGGAAGAGCAGGATCACATCGTCTGTGTTGAGGATCTGCGAGAACTCGGCCCTTTTGCGGTTCACTTTGATCTTTTTGCTGCGTATGGCTTTGTACATCATTCCTTTTGTGAGGGCAGGAAATGTTTTCTGCAGAAATTTATCCAGCCTCTGATTGGCATCGTTCTCTCTGATACGGATTTCTTTCACGGTAGTCACCTTCCACTTTTACTATTGTAGCATGGAGCGCCTGTTTTTTCGGGATTTGTGCATTTTTTCACGAAATGGAGTTTCTAGAACCGGACTTTTCCGATATAATAACAGAGAACAATAAATAGAAGGAGAACTTATGAGAGGAATTTACAATTCTGTTACCGATATTCGTCGCAAGGTCTTTGCGGAAATTGCCCGCATGGCTTATGGAGACAATATCGATTACGCAAAAAAGATCGAAGAAATTCCATATGAAATTCTTCCGGGAACGAAAGCCAAATACCGCAACAGCATTTTTCTGGAGCGTGCGATCATCGGCGAAAGACTTCGTCTGGGGATGGGCCTTCCGGTTCGCGAAATGTCGGAATACGGCGCTTTGAGCGACGGCATCGAAGAGAGCGTCATCGCGACCAAATATTACGATGATCCGCTGATCAATATCGTCAAATTCGCCTGCAATGCTTGTCCGGAGAAAAAAGTATTCGTCTCGAACGCATGCCAGGGATGCCTGTCGCATCAGTGTACGGAGGTATGCCCGAAAGATGCGATCCATATCGTCAACGGGCGTTCGCTGATCGATCAGGATAAATGTATCAAATGCGGACGGTGCATGGATGCGTGCCCGTATTCCGCGATCGTCAAGATCGAACGGCCATGTGCTGCAAGCTGCGGCATGGATGCGATCACGAGCGACGAGGACGGCAAGGCACAGATCAACTATGACCGCTGCGTTTCGTGCGGCCAGTGTCTTGTGAACTGTCCGTTCGGCGCGATCGTCGACAAAGGCCAGATCTTCCAGACCATTTACGCCATGAAGACCGGGCACGATGTGATCGCGTGTGTGGCTCCTGCATTTGTCGGACAGTTCGGACCAAGCGTTACGCCGGACAAGCTGAAAAACGCGCTGATGACCTTAGGCTTCTCGGATGTGGTCGAAGTGGCGATCGGTGCCGATCTTTGTACTGTCGAGGAAGCGGCCGACTTCCTGAACAAGGTGCCGGAAAAACAGCCGTTCATGGCGACAAGCTGCTGTCCTGCCTGGTCGGTCATGGCCAAGAAGGATTTCCCGCAGTTCGCGGATTACATTTCCATGGCGCTGACGCCGATGGTGCTGACGGCCCGGATGGTCAAAAAGGACAACCCGAACGCCAAGATCTGCTTTATCGGCCCTTGCGCTGCCAAAAAGCTCGAGGCAAGCCGGCGTTCCGTGCGCTCGGATGTTGATTTCGTTTTGACCTTCGAGGAAGTCATGGGCATGTTCGAAGCCAGAGCGGTCGATCTCGAACAGATCGTCGCGGGCGAAGAGCTGATCGCAGGAACCAACGACGGCCGCGGATTTGCGGTAAGCGGCGGTGTAGCCAAAGCGGTGAAGGATGTCATCGAAAAGGAGCACCCGGATATTCAGGTCAAGGTACAGGCTGCCGAAGGTCTGAAAAACTGCCGTACGATGCTGATGATGGCAAAAGCAGGCCGTCTGAACGGCTATCTGCTCGAAGGAATGGCGTGTCCTGGCGGCTGTGTGGCCGGTGCCGGCACGCTGCAGCCGATCCCGAAATCGAGTGCTGCCGTCAAACGCTACGCGACACAGAACGAAAAGAAGACTTCGGACGAATCGTCTTTCGCGCATCGTCTTCACGAACTTGTTGACTAATACACTGAAAGCCGTCTGATCCAGATGGCTTTTTTAAAGGAGCAATTTATGAAACGTTTTAACTACTACAAGGTTGCTACCGCCTCCCCCGAGGTATGGATCGGCAACCCGAAAAAAAATGTCGACTCCATGCTCAAGATCATGGAAGGGCTCGACAAGGACACGCAGCTCGTCGTTTTCCCCGAACTGGCCGTTTCAGGCTATACGTGCCAGGATCTGTTTTACGAAGACCTGCTTCTGGAACAGGTAAAAAAGGAGCTTGTCCGCCTGTGCGATCAGATGCCTGACAATCTGGCGTGCGTGGCCGGCGCTCCGCTCGTGATCCAGGACACGCTGTACAACTGCGCGGTCTTCATGTACGATCACGATATCCTCGGCATCTATGTCAAGTCCCATATCCCGGGATACAATGAATACTACGAGCCGCGCTGGTTTTCGCCGGCAGACGATCTGAAAACGAATGAGGTCATCCTGGATCACAGGATCGTTCCGGCAGGAAACCATATTCTTTTCAGCGATCTGAGCACCGGAGCCAGGATCGGGATCGAGATCTGCGAAGATCTCTGGAGCGCGATCCCTGTCAGCTCCTATCATGCGCTGGCCGGCGCCAATATCCTTGTCAACTGTTCGGCTTCCAATGAAGTCATTGCCAAGGACGCCTACCGCCGTTCGCTTGTGGTCCATCAGTCGGCCGCGACGTACAGCGGCTATGTGTACGCAAGCGCGGGGCGCGACGAAAGCAGTTCGGACCTTGTGTTCAGCGGGCATGATCTGATCGCGCAGGATGGAACGCTCCTGAACGAGAGCACGCTGTACGACGGGCGAAGCGTAATCTACGGCGAGATCGATCTGCAGCATATCAAAACCGACCGCATCCATTTCAAAACGAGCCTGGAAGAACAAAGCTTTGACGACTACATCACGGTCGAATACGAATCTCTTCCATTTGATTCGATCGAACTGAAGCAGAAGATCGATGCGTATCCTTTCGTTCCGTCCGATATCGATCAGCGGATCGAACGCTGCCAGAAGATCCTTCACATTCAGGCCTGCGGTCTGGCGACCCGGCTGAAAAAGATCGGCTGCCACGATGTGGTCATCGGGATCAGCGGCGGGCTCGATTCCACGCTGGCCCTGCTCGTTGCCTCGCGGGCGTACGACATGCTCGGTCTCGATCCGAAAGGCATCCATGCCATTACGATGCCGGGTTTTGGAACGACGAAGCGCACGAAATCGAATGCGCAGCAGCTCATGGAGATCCTGGACACGAGCATGGACGAGATCCCGATCGCAAAAGGTGTCCGTCAGCATTTCGAGGATATTTCCCACGATGAGAGCGTGCACGATATTACGTATGAAAACTCCCAGGCCCGGTACCGGACGATGCTGCTCATGGATCTGGCCAATCAATACAACGGGATCGTTGTCGGCACCGGCGACCTGTCGGAGCTGGCGCTTGGGTGGTGCACGTACAACGGCGATCATATGTCCATGTATGCGGTCAACGCTTCGGTCCCGAAAACGCTGGTGCGCTATATCGTGGAAAGCGAAGCGATCAAGGCGCAGCGCGACGGTAATACGGATCTTGCGACGGTGCTGCTTGATATCTGCGATACGCCCGTTTCTCCGGAACTGCTTCCACCCGATCCGGATGGTGTCATCGTCCAGAAAACAGAAGAAGTGCTTGGCAGCTATGATCTGCACGACTTTTTCCTGTATCATATGCTGCGCTTTCACGAGCGTCCGCTCAAGATCTATGCGTTGTGCCGCCTCGCTTTTCCTCATGTAGAGAAAGAAACGATCGTCAGCGCGATCCACACGTTCTACCGCCGCTTCTTTGCGCAGCAGTTCAAGCGCAACTGCATGCCGGACGGGGTCAAGGTCGGTTCGATCTCGTTTTCGCCGCGCGGAGACTGGCGCATGCCAAGCGACGCGGACCGGTCGCTCTGGATGGAGGATCTGGAAAACATCGGCTAGCTGAAAAAAAAGCACCTGCCCTTTGATCGATCGGATCAAACGGATGGGTGCTTTCTTATTGCTTATTTTCTTTCTTCGCTTTCGGTTCCTTGATAAATTCCTCGATCTTGAAGCCGAAGAACTTGTGGCCGCGGAACACCTGTTCCTGCAGACAGCCTTTTGCCTTGAACGGTTTTCCTTTTTTCGAAGTGAATACGGTTTCGATCTGTCTGCCGGCGACCAGATCGGCAACTTCTTCATCGGTGAAGCGGTGCTGGCCGAATACCCGTTTGAATTTCACCTTGTTGCCGTTCCATTCGCATTCCACATATTCGGTTTCGTCTTTTACGGGGTTGCCGTCCAGATCAAAATATTCTTCGGGCTTGAATCCCCAGAACTTGCGGTTCTTGAATTTCTGTTCTTCCAGCTTTCCCCTGGCTTTGACTTCCTGTCCCATTTTTGTCTTGAACTGGACTTCGATCGTCTCGCCGTTTTTGAGCGCCTCGATCTGTTCCGGGGTGAAAACGGTGCCGGAAAATTCCTTCTTGAATTCGATCTCCTTGCCGTCGATCGTTGTCTTGACGTAGTCGTCCGGATTGCGTTCGTACGTTTTATGAACGATCTTCTTTCCGTTTTCCTTCATGACTTCCATATCTTCCATCACGAGCTTTTCCATCTGGTCGAGAAATTCGTTCGGATCGGCTTTTCCTTCGCCGACTGCCTGCATCTGTTTGACAAGCTGTTCGGTCATTTCCAGATTGCCGATATTCGTCCCTGGAAGAAGCTGATACGAAATATTGCCGAATTCGCTCATGGAGAGCTTTCCTCTCGTTTCGACAAGCAGCGGGAAGCGGGTGTTGGCGTTCGTCACGTCCGCATAGATGCTTGTCCGCGTGGCACCGGTCCCTACTTCATGTTTGGCGAGCTGTTTCATGAGCCATTTCATGGTCGGGGCGGCTGGTTTTGGCGGGAATCCCTCATACGCGAACGGATCGGCGTTTTTTCCGAGCTTTTTGTTCGTCGCTTCTTCCTCCTCGGACTCGCTGACATTGTACACGGCTTTCCAGCCCCGGAATTTCGGGATATCGGTCACCGCTTTATAATCCGGATATTTTTCAAGATGGCCTTTCTGCTGCTCGTATTCATAATCGGGGGCCAGCATGGCCAGGAAGTTCTTTGCCAGAAGCGTGTAGATCTTGTCGGCTCCGGGTCCGTATTTTTTCAGATCGGAAAGATCTTCAGGGACGCGGGGCCCGGGACGGTTGGCGCCATGCGCGCCCTGCGCCTTGACATGGGAGGCGCGCCGTTTTCTATAGGTCAGAAGCGACGGATCGATCCCGACGACCTGGGCGATCTGATCGGCGAGCGGCAGCAGCTCTTCGAACTGTTCGGGCGTGATGGTCTTGTCCTCGGTACGCGGGTAGCTGACGACCTGATCTTCATACATTTTCTGATAGGTGGAAAGGACGGTCCTTGCCTTGAGTCCTCTTGTGGACAGCTGGGCCGAAAGGCCGGCCAGATCGAGCAGTTTTGGCGGCGGGGTCTTTTTCAGGGTCGTCGAATCGACGATGACCGGGCTCGATTCGAGATCGATGTCGACTTCTTCCGGCGTCTTGAAACGCTTCCCTTTTTTATTGATATACATGTTGCCGTTTTCGTCCTTGAAACGCAGTTCATAAAACGGTTCCTTTTTGTAGCTGTCCACTTTTTTGAGCTGATCGCCGACCATCTTGACCATGGCGGATTTGAGCCGTCCCTGGCGGAGCACGGACTTGCCGTCGCCATTGGCGGTCGCGATCCGGGTGAACTGCATGGATAAATAATCCCATTTGGAGCGGAAATCGGCTTTGACGTAATCAAGGTCCTTATCCATTTCCCGATCGAGAAGCTTGCGTTCTTTGAACGCTTTCTGGATCGAATTCCTGCTTTCGTCGACAAAATACATTCGGGTGATCTTTTCTGGCTTGAGCGACAGTCCGTCGATAATTTCCCATGCGAGCAGCTCTCCTTCCCCGGACGGATCATCGTCGGTTGCGATGACGAGCTCATCACAGCCTTTCAGATCGCTTTTGATCGTTTTCAAAATATCCGATGCGTCTTTTGTCTGCTTTTTCTTCCACCGGAAATCCTCGCGTTTCCATGGAAGGTTTTTCGTATTCCACGATTTATATTTTTTCTGAAGTTCCTCGTCAACGAGCTGATACGGATCATACAGCTCATAGAGATGTCCTCTTGCGTGGGTGATCCTGTACTGTTCTCCGTTGAAGGTTCCTTCTTTGCCTCCAAGGGCTTTTTCAAAGTTTCTGGCCGCGCTGGCCTTCTCTGTTAAAATTCCAATCATAGTGTTAGCATAGCAGGAAGTTTCAAAAATGGAACCAAAAAAACCGAAATTTTGAAAAAAAAGCGCTTTTTTTTCAGTTTCGCTCATTTTTTTCCGCAAAAAAAGAGGATCAGTTTTGATCTGCTGATTCCTCTTTCGCTTTGTTTTTGTATTGTTCGAGCTTTTCGCCGATCAGCTCCTCCACCTTGTCAAAACCGGTTTTTTCCACGCTGCTGACCGGGCAGATGCTTTTGAGCGGAAGCTGCAGCTTCTGCGCGATCTTCTTCATGGCGGCGATCCGTTTTGTCTTCGGCACCTTGTCGATCTTGGTCGCTGCCACGATGATCGGATATTTCATTTCGCGGAAAAAGCTGACCATGTCCAGATCGTCGGCTGTCGGTTCATGACGTCCGTCCACCAGCTGGATCACGCCGGCAATGTTTTTCCGGTTCAGGAAATAGTCGTCCATCATCTTCCCGAGCTTTTCGAGCTGTCCTTTCGACATTTTTGCATACCCGTACCCGGGCACGTCGACCAGGGTCCAGCAGCCGTCGATCGTAAAGAAATTGATCAGACGGGTCTTTCCGGGCGTATTGCCGACATAGGCCAGGTTTTTCCGGTTCGTGAACGCGTTGATGAACGAGCTTTTGCCCACATTGCTTCGTCCGACGACGACGATCTCCGGAAGAGCGCTTTCGGGCCAGTCCGCTCTTGAAGCGGCGCTCGTTAAAAATTCGCTCTTCATATTATTTTACAAGGGCGTGATCGAGCACCTGGGCTACCGTGCTGACAGGAATGAACTGAACGGCTTCCTTGACTTCGTCCGGGATCTCTTCGAGATCCTTTTCGTTTCCTTTCGGGATGAGGATCGTCGTGATCCCTGAACGGTGAGCGGCCAGGGATTTTTCCTTCAGGCCGCCGATCGGAAGCACATTGCCTCGCAGCGTGACTTCTCCGGTCATGGCCAGATTGGCTTTTACAGGACGGTCGGACAGGCACGAAACGAGGGCTGTTGTCATCGTGACGCCGGCGCTTGGCCCGTCTTTGGGTACGGCGCCTTCCGGAACGTGGATATGGATATCGGTCTTTTCAAACACTTTCGGATCGATCCCGTACTCTTTGGCATGGGCGCGAATGTAGTCGAGGGCGATGCTTGCCGACTCTTTCATGACATCGCCAAGCTGTCCGGTCAGGATCAGATTGCCTTTTCCTTCGAAACGATTGGCTTCGATCTGAAGGATATCGCCGCCAAAGGAAGTGTAGGCCAGTCCGGTCACCGTTCCGATCTGATCTTCTTTTTCCTTTTTGCCGTAATCGACTTTTTCATTGCCGAGCCATTCGTGAACGAGCTTTTTGTCGAGCACGATGGCTTCCTTCTTGTCTTTCAGGATGGCGAGCACGCTCTTTCGGCAGATGCTTGCGATCGTCCGCTCGAGCTGACGCACACCGGCTTCGCGAGTATAATAGCGTACCAGGTACAGCAGCATGTCGTCGTCAATGGTGAGCTGTCCGTCCTTGAGGCCGTTTTCCTTCCTCTGTTTTGGCAGCAGGTGTTCTCTGGCAATATTGACCTTTTCGATATCGGTATAGGAGCTCAGCTGGATGATCTCGAGACGGTCCTGCAGAGCGGGCGGGATATTTTCCAGATAGTTGGCTGTCGCGATAAAGAGCACTTTTGAAAGATCATACGGCTCTTCGATGTAGTGATCGGAGAACATGCTGTTCTGTTCCGGATCAAGAACCTCGAGCATCGCGCTGCTCGGATCCCCTTTATAATCGGACGCCATCTTGTCGATCTCGTCGATGAGGAAGACCGGATTGATGACGCCGGCTTTTTTCATGCCCTGAATGATGCGTCCTGGCAAGGCGCCCAGATACGTTCTGCGGTGGCCGCGGATCTCGGCTTCGTCGCGTACGCCGCCAAGCGACATTTTGACAAAATGGCGGTCGAGCGCTCGTGCCACGCTTCTGGCCAGGGACGTTTTCCCGACTCCTGGAGGGCCGACAAGGCAGATGATCGGCGCTTTGAGCGAATTGGTCATCTGCTTGACGGCCAGATATTCCATGATCCGCTCTTTCACCTTGGTGAGGCCGTAATGATCTTCGTCGAGGATCTTCTGGGCGTCCTCGAGGTCTTCGCTGTCTTCGGTCGTCTGCCACCATGGCAGATCCATCAGCCAGTCGATATACGTTTTGATGACGCCGGTCTCCCCGCTTGCCTGCGGCAAGGTCTCATAACGTACAAGCTCTTCTTTGACCTTATCCTTGATATACTGCGGATACGGATTCTCCTCCAGACGGCGCCGGATCGAGTCGGCGTCCTTGTCGGTTTCGACGATATCGCCGAGCTCTTCCTTGATGGCGTGCATCTTTTCCCGCAAATAGTAGTCTTTCTGTCCCTGATCGATCCGTTCTTTTACGGTGTCGTTGATCTTTTTTTCCACTTCCGAGAGCTTCTTTTCCTTTTCGAAATCCTGCAGAAGCATGATCAGGCGGTCATTGATGCCCGGGGTCTCGAGATACTGCTGCTTGCGTTCTGTTGTCAGCGGGAAGGCGGCGGCGGCCTTGTCGCTCAATGCGTCGGCTCCGACCCCTTTGGACAGTTCGATCATCAGGTCCTTGGATACGAACCGTTCTCCCGGATGCATTTGTTCGAATGCGCTGGCGACCATGCGCACCAGGGCGCTTTCTTCGGTTTCGTCCTGGCGGACGCTTGGCATCATTTCGACCTGTGCCATTTCGGACAGGGATCCGTCGATCCACTGTTTCAGTTCCACACGTTCGATTCCTTTGAACTTGACGCGCAGGAACTTGTCAAAACGACGGACGTGCCGGATCTCGCACAGGATCCCGACTTTGTAGATATCCGCTTCTTTCGGATCTTCCTGGTCCATTTTCAGCTGGGAAAATAAGACGATCTGATCCTCATAGTTATCCTGGGCGTTGTCAATTGCTTTTAAAGACTGTTCCCTTCCTACATCTATAACGATTTCCTGGTCCGGAAAGAGGATGACGCCTCTTGTGCAGATCAGGGGATAAATTTTTTCGCTCATGCAACCTCTCCTTTTCTTTTCGGTCTTAGCGAAAAAAGACGCATCGCGCCTTTTTCGTTAATTATTCAGATTGTGCTGTTTCCTTCAGATAATCGACTGCTTTCTGCTGTTTCAGATCGTATTCGATATTTTCCGGAACGATGATCGCTTTGATCTGTTCTGCCGGCATGTTGTACATATCGGCCATGAGCTTGTACTGCTCTTCGATCTCGCTTTCACTGATCTTGATATCCCGTGCATTGGCGATGGCTTCGAGAACAAGCGTTGTCTTGACGCGGCTTGCCGCTTCGTTGCGCATCTGGTTCTTGATATCCTCCACGCTCTGATGGGTGGCTTCCAAGAACTGCTGTGCCGTGAATCCTGATGACTGCATTCTCTGTTCAAACTGCTGGTACATGCGGTTGACTTCATTATCAATCATCACAGGTGGGATGTCAACGATTGCGCCGTCCACGGCCTGGGCGATCACATCGTTCGTGAATTTTTCCTCAGCCTGCTGCTCTTTGCGTGCCTGCAGTTCTTTCTTCGATTCCTCGATGAATTTTTCTACGGTTTCGACACCGTCGCGCTTCATGTTTTTGATGAGCTCGTCGTTTACTTCCGGCAGTTCCTTGTATTTTACATCATGGACCTTCACCTTGAAGATAACAGCCTGTCCGGCAAGATCGGCTGCCTGATAATCTTCAGGGAATGTCACTTCGATATCTTTTTCGTCCCCGGCCTTTACACCGACCAGCTGGTCTTCGAAGCCTGGAATGAATGTATTCGATCCAAGCACGAGCGGATAATCGTTTCCTGCGCCGCCTTCAAACGGAACACCGTCTTTTTCGCCGACAAAGTCGATCGTTACCTGATCGCCGATCTGGGCCGGATCTTCCTCTTCGCGTACGACCCAGTCCGCATAGCGGTCCTGGATGCGTTTTACTTCCGCGTCGATTTCCTCCTGTGTGACTTCGACCGGTTCCTTCTTTACACGGATGGCTTCATAATCGCCGAGCTTTACTTCCGGGGAAACTGTGCATGTAAATTCGAGAACCGCTTTTTTCTCGTCGATCTCCTTTACATCCAGGGAAGGACGCGCTACAAGATCGAGCTTGAATTCCTTGATCCCTTCCTGAAGGGCTTCATTGGCTACTTCATCGACTGCTACAGCGCAGATGTGATCCTTTCCGATGTATTTTTTAGCCATCTGATCCGGGATCTGTCCTTTACGGAATCCTTTTACATTTAATCCGGCTTTCAATTTATTGAAAGTTTTCTTTTGGGCCTTTTCCCAAACTTCACCTTCTACTTCAACAGTCAGGATCCCTGTTGAGTCTTTGTCTAAAGTCCAGCTACATTTCATGGTTATCTCCTCGCTTTTCAATTGCTAATGTGTAGTCCGCTGTCTGTTCCAGACCGTTCGCTTTCAGGAAACGATCCAGTTCCTCTTCCTGCTGCATTGCTTCGTAAACGAGCCTGACAATGCTTTTTGCCAGGACCAGTCCGTCGATCTCGGACAGATCGAACGGCCGGATCTCATAGATCTCCTGTTCAAGAAGACGCATGCAGAAATTGTATAATGAAGGATTTGAGCTCATGAACCACGTATCGAACAGCTGTCTTGCCTCCTGCACCGACGGATCGTTTTGGGCCGGCAGGATCGTGCTCGGCACAAAGGTGATGTCCAGACCATCCTTGACGATATGGTATGGATCATCGATCTTCTGTTCCATCAGCGCTTCGATCAGCTCGCCCTTGAATTCCTCGAGCAGGCTGCTGTCCAGAAGCTTCTGCACTTCGTAGTGCGCTTTGCGCAGATTCATTTCCAGAAGAAGCGATACCGCTTTTTCCTTCTGCAGCTCGTTTCCCTCGATCAGCTTGCTCAGTTCGAAATTTTTTCCTTCCACCGTTTCTTCGATGTGTAAAGAGCACATATCGTCCATCCTGCGCAGCGCCTGTTCCGCATCCCGTTCGACATAAGGAACGCTGAGTTCCTCCTGAATGATCCGTTTTGCTTCCTTGTAGCGGCCGCTGCCCATCAGAGCTTCGATATCCTCTGTCAATGACTTGTAATACGGGTTCACAGTTCCTCCTTGCGTACTTTAGCATTATAACATACTGAGTGCTCAGGTGCAACGAACAGAGTTTGTTCAAAATAGGGATTTCATCGGGCATGAGCCGTTGATTGCAATTGTGTTTAAAGATTCATACATGGTATAATCTGCCCGAAAGGACATAAAAGAAATATGGTGAATAAAGCAAACGCATTTGTCTGCTCTTTCTTTATCCTCTTATCGCTTTTATTCCGTTCAACGACGCTGTACGCAAAAGATGAAGCGTTGCCCGTGAGCGATTATGTCAACGATTATGCGGGTATCATGAGCAGCGGCACAAAGGAAGAGCTCGATGCTCTGGGACGCCAGCTGGAATCCGAGACGGGAGCGCAGGTGGTCATTGTCACGACAGACTCTCTTCATGGCGCGGATGCCATGAAGGTCGCTACGGATACGGCCAACAAAGCGCAGCTTGGCAGCGGCGAAAAAGACAATGGGGTCCTGATCCTTGTGAGTATCGACGACAAGCAGCGTTTCATGGCTGTAGGAAGCGGACTGGAAGGCGATCTGACCGATATCGACTGCGAACATCTGCAGCAGGATTATCTCGTTCCCGCTTTCCGTCAGGGAAATTACGATCAGGGACTCAATGATCTGTATGTCCATACGGTTGCGCATATCGCGGATGCGTATGGAGCCGATCTGGACCAGAACGGCTCGACATACCAGGAACCGGCTTATGAAGACATGCAGGATGAAGGATTCTCTTCCCTGTCGGGCTTTATCCTTGTCGCCACGATCCTTGTGCTTTCGGCTGTGTTCCTGATGCGCCGGCCGAATAAAGGGGCTTCCTCTTCCACGCTGCATCTGCGGCCGAACCAGAGATATTCGCTCACGATCCCCGGCATCCATTTCGAAACGGATACGGTGGTTGTCGGCAGTGCGGATCCGGAGATCGCGTCCATCACCCCGATGGGAGTGATCAGCGCAAAGAAAACCGGCGAAACGACCGTTTCGGTCCAGGATCTCAGGAGCGGCACCCGCTACAAATACAGGGTCATCGTTTCCCGTTCGGGGGGCACCCGCCGGCGAAGGGATCCCGATCTCTTTGACGCGATGATGTGGGGCAGCATGATGGGGCGCGGCGGCCGCAGGCATTCGGGCAATCCGTTTGGCGGCGGCGGTTTTGGCGGACACAGCTCGGGCGGAGGCTTTTCCGGCGGAGGCGGAGGTTTCCGCGGAGGCGGAAGCGGCGGAAGCTGGTAAAAACGCAAGAAAGGTAAAAGAAAAATGAACAAACGAAAATTTCCAGGATGGGCGACTGCGCTCATCATCATACTGGTGATCGTGCTTGCTGCAGGAATTTCTGTAGTGGGCCCGTACAACACCATGGTAGGGTATGACGAGCAGGTCACGACTGCTCAGTCCAACATTCAGACGCAGCTGCAGTCAAGGCTCGACAAGATCAACGAGCTGATGCCGGCTGTTCAGGGTGCTATGAACCAGGAGGACGATATTTATAAAGATATCGCGGCCCTGCGTTCGAATACGCCGGGGATCAGCATGGATGCCGACGGCAACATGACGATCGAGAACAACGCTTCGCTGCAGGATCTCGAAAACGCGGATGCGGCCAGCTCGCAGATGCTTCGTGATATCAACGTGGCTGTCGAGGCGTATCCGGAACTGAAATCCACAGACTTGATGAAAGATTTTATGACGAGCGTGGAAGGAATCGAAAACCGGATCTCGTATGCGCGCGAACAGTACAATGAAGACGTGCAGGAATACAATGTGTATATCCGCTCCTTCCCTCACAATATTGCGGCGGGCCTGTTCGGCTTCTCGCAGAAGGACAAGTTCGAAGCGTCCACGGCTGCCCAGAATGCGCCGACAGTAAAGTTCGATTAATATGAAAAGAAGAAAGGGACTGAAATTTTTGAGTTCGGTAGCTGCCGGACTCTTTCTTCTATATGCGCCGGTCCGTGCCGAGGAGGATATCCGTATCCGCGATTATATCAACGACTATGCGGATATGATCGACGATCCGACCGAGGAAGAGCTCAATGCGCTCGGACGCAGCTTTGACGAGCAGAGCGGTTCGCAGATCATCGTGGTCACTGTCGATTCCCTGGATGGAAAAGACATCATGAAGAGCGCGGCCGACCTGGGAAATCACAACGGGGTCGGAGACGAAGATCTTGACAATGGCGTAGTGATCCTGATCAGCGAAGAGGACCGCGAGTATTTCATGGCGACCGGCAGCGGGATCCAGGGCACACTGACCGATATCTACACTTCGCATCTGCTGGACAATTACCTGGTCCCGGCGTTCCGGGAAGGCGATTATTCCCGAGGTGTGAAGGATCTGTATGTGCATACGATCGACGCGATCGAAAACGGCATCGATGCCGGAGAGCTCGAACGCGCATCCTCGCAGGAAGACGAGACGGGTCTGGTCCTGCTTGTTCTGGGCATTGTCTTTGCGCTCGTGCTTGGTATCGTGATCGGAGCGTTCGTATTCCTGAACAAAAAGAAGATCCGGCTCGGTCCGGGTTCGACGATGCAGCTCCATGACGAAAACTGCGATCTGGAAAGCGGTGTGCTTTCGATCCGTTCCAATCATCCTGACGTTGCCGAGGTCAGCCCGCTCGGTCTTATCACGGCGAAAAAGGCGGGCAAAGCGACAATTACGCTGAAGAAAATGGATGGATCGATCCGCATGTTTTATATTGTGGTGTGCGGCCAGCCCAACACGGCGGCCCGGAACGAAAAAAATATGCGTTTCTATTTCCGGATGCTCGTAACGACAGGTTCTTCGATCCATTCGGATCTGCATGACCGCCACGATCATTTTGATGATTTTTCGGGCGGCGGCTCTTTTGGTGGCGGATTCAGCGGCGGCGGAGGAAGCTTCAACGGAGGCGGAAGCGGCGGAAGCTGGTAAAAAAAGATAAAGAAAAGATAGAGTTTTTTCGGCTCTATCTTTTTTCATATCTCGGTTTCGACAAACCAGGCAAGCGCCTGCTCTTTGTATTTCTCATAGGTCCGGTTTACAGAATCGTTCAGGTCCAGCTGATACATCCTGAATACGACAAGTTTATTTTTTGGCTGCCAGTGTTCTGCATAAGAATAGCGGTAGATCATGCCTAGACTTATCCGTTTTCAGGCAGATCGCATAATGGCAGCTTTGCGGCTGGCGGTATTTGCTCAAATACTTCTCCTCCATGAATGGCATCATTTCTTCTTTGTTTTTGAGCGGAAACCACGGCAGATACGTATTGAACTCGGGATCGGAAAAAATATCGAAGAATGCATCGATATCCTCTTTTCCAAAACGTCTCAAGATGAGCTTTCCCGTCTCGATCGCGGATGGATGTATTCACTCGCCTGTCTCCTCTTTTTCGAAGCGGGCAAAAAATTCCTTGTCCCCGATCGAATGATGACGGATATGATTGAGCGCATTTCCTCTGGCATCGAACCAGCCCGTAAAACGGTACCCTTTCTTTCTTGCCGGAGCCAGAACGATATCCTGATCAAAATACGAATACTGTTTCGGATTCATGCGACTCGACACCCCGCCATCGACATGGTAGCGGATATCATACATTTTGACGTTCCATTTGGCATACAGTGTCATCGACTCATTGACCTGCATATCAAATTCGAAAGGAAAGGTCAGATTCTCGTCCAGATACCATCCGGCAAACTCATAGCCCATTCGCATAGGCGGGCGGAACAGCTCGATCATGCCGAATTCATCGGTCGTTTTATCCGGGATCCGTCCTCCGCCGTTCGATTCGAAACGAACGGTGCACAGTTCGCGAAACTGCGCCTCGAGCGTGATCGGTCTTGTGATCCTTGGCGGAAGATATTCGATCAGTTTCCCGTCCAGGCTCCAGCCGACAAAACGCATTCCTTTTTTCTGGGGAGGATACAGTTTTTTTACGCCCGTCTCCACGCTGACATAGCGGGGGTTCCGGCGCGAATTAATGCCGCCGTTGCACTGGTAGCGGACCGGATAAATGATCGGTACCCATTTATCATATAAAGTCACTGCGCCGGGAAGCTTGCCTCCCGGATTGATTCTTTTTGTATATTGCGGATCAATATACCAGCCAATAAACTGATACCCTTCCCTTTCATTTTCAGCCATAAACTTTTCTCCTGTATTTTCTCTTGAAATAATGTATCGCTTCTTATATAATATCTGTGTTGTCCTTGTAGCTCAGTTGGATAGAGCATGCGCCTTCTAAGCGCACGGTCG